>Ga0065711_1036740_pt1 | contig 20645 bp, 4 predicted proteins | sample Hoacrofraction12_FD_59098 | JGI IMG/M metagenome (GOLD analysis project Ga0065711, IMG submission 59098) | Hoatzin crop microbial communities from Cojedes, Venezuela - Epithelial fraction 12 v2 (version 2) | ecosystem: Host-associated > Birds > Digestive system > Esophagus > Crop | place...
GATCACTGGGCATTGTGTAAATCTGATACTGTAGATGACATGGGGGTCTTAGAGGCTTTACCAGACAAGTGTTAGCGGTTGGTCTGACCTGGAACTAAAGCATTCAATCTCACTTTTCACACATAGGCACAACATTGGAGGCACTGGGTGTCAACACATCCATCTTCAAGGACTGGAGTTTTCAGGAGACTGGGTCTGTGCTCTTGGTGCCTTGTAAGCTGCAAATGGCACAGGCCAGGCCTCTCCTGGCTTTAGAAATGACTTCCTGGATGTTAGTATAGAAAATGCTGGCATGATTGATTTTTTAACAGCTGTAGTGGAAGTAGCTGGAGGCACTTCAGGGGAGTGCTGCCTTCACAATTTTTGGCTGCCAAACCAAGTTGCTATTAGGAATAATTTTCCTATGATAAATCTGGGCTCACGTGGCCAAATTTGTGTCCTTCCCAACTGGCCCCTGCCACTTATAGCTGAATCAGAAGCAGCTGGAGTCAGGAAAACTACTTAGAGCTGTTTGTGTCAGTAACTCCCATTTATCCTGTATTTTTAAAACAAGTGTCACAAAATGGTCCTGTGACTCCTAAACACAGCCACACCATATATTAAAAGTATTATACAAAGTGATGCATCATGACAATACATCACAAACAATGAACAGTGAACATGGCCTAAGTTCCTGTGCATTGTTCTCAGCAAGGGCTGGAAATCACTAGTGAAACCGTGCAATGATTGTAGGCCCATGAAGTTGAAGACAATGCTTTCCTTGACCTTTAGAGAGATATTACAGTCAGATTTGATCCTGATAAACACATCTTAATTTGGGACGGTGAGAAGGTAAAGAATACCAGAATAATACTCCACAGAGCAGTTTATCTAAACCTGCTGTTTTCCTTGTCATTCAGATCACTCCCTTTATAAAGACCAAAATCACCTTTTAATTAAAGACAGGTTATCTCTCACTACATAATTATAAGTATGAACTCAAAAGACTCTGTCACATAGCTCACAGATCACTCACAGGAAAAGATTTTCCATAACATAGTTGTAATCAGTTCGACTGCTGTCTGGCAAGAAGCATGCTGCAAACACAATGATAGCATTCAGACCATCACCATAGTATCCTGTGGAAAAAACGGAAAGGCATTTTCATCTTTGTCAAAGGCTCTTAACAAGATAAATTTTAAAACATATCTCAAAGTCCTGGAATACAGCTACTCTGTCTACTCCTGAAGAAGACCCAAAACGTACAAAGTATCGTAACTGACAAGGAAGTAGGATGGTCAGTTTTGCCAAGTTCCCTAAAAAAACCCACAGTTGGCACAACTATCAGTAAACTTCTTGTAGACACCAGCAGAAAGCCCTTGTAACTAACACAATCTTACCTGAACTCCTGGTTCATTGCATCTCTATGGCAATCATGCTGAATGCTTACCTTAGACAGAGGAATAAGGGGCTAAAGAAAATATTCTACATTTGTTACCCTGCATCTTTTGAATGACATTTCACAAAGTCTCACAATCCAACCTCAGCTGGCTTGCACAGCTCCAATGGCCTCAGGATATTACAGTTGTGACTGCACCCCATTATACCTTAAAAGCTCCTGGGGATCAGTTAAATCCTTTGCTGCGAGTTTTGTACAAAATCCTTTTTTACCCTGGACACTCCAGTTGTCCAATACTGGCATCATGTGGGCTGCACCACTGCCTAACGATAGCTGTAAAGCCTCAGAGCTGCAGCACTACCGTTCTGGGGTCCAGGACAGTTGCTTATTACCCAAAATAATTTTTTTTTCATGATAGATTAATGCTGGGTAATCTTCTCCACAATACTTTGCAGCTGCTACCAATTTCTGTGTTATTAATAATAAATATAACAAAATATTCCTGCATTTCAGTTGAAAGTTTTGTTTAAGATATGTGTAGTCAGCAGGCAATTTATAAAGATGCTGTAGGTAGATAGTTGTAGGTACATAGCACTAATGACGCACAGAAACAGCAGCGGGACATAGAGAATGACTTCAAAGCCTTTCAAAAGAGGCTAGGGGAAACTAACCATGAGGGAGAGATGATAATGTTTGTGAAGGAAAACCACTGAATCTCCCTCGGAGATACGAACACATTCCTAACAAAATTAAAGGATAATATCAGCACCTATACAACATTTTCATAAGGAGATTTTGACTTTTGCAGTGCCTGTTGGATACTACAGAGAAATATCCAAGCCTAACTCAAATGCTGATAGAACTTCTTCCATTGTAGTCAGCCAAGCAAAACAAAATTCTCTATGGAAAGACAGAAATGATACACAATCCGTGTGTGCTAACCAGGGAAGAGTGAGAAACTAGTTTGCTTTCTCCTTTCTCACTCGACACCTAAACTGAGTCTCACCGAGCTGAAATAAGGAGAAGATGGTTATGTCAAGGAAGTAATCTGTTACACGGCTTTGTAGAGGTTTTCAAAGAATCCAGAATGCCTGACAAAATGGGTGCTTCAAGGCACTTGCCTATAAAGTCTTCCACGCCACAGAGAATATTACACATTAGATAAGAAGATAACACTTATTGTTAACGGTAATACCAACATCAAGTTGAGAATGCTAGTTAGCCTAGAGCTCATCCACTGAAGAATCATTTGGACACTGCAGGAAGCTTTCTGTCCTTAGCCTTAACACCATCCTTCCACGATCTTGGCATCTCTTGTCTTCCCAGCAGTGTGAAGTAGCGTTTTTCGGGCTCTCAAGAAGCCAAAGATTAGCTAATCTACAGCTGGGCTTCCAGAGCTAGACAAGCCACTGTACAACGGCAGGCCTGCATATATCCACTGTCTTCTCCAGTCCCACAGTGCAGTGTTGCTCTCCATCCTGCTGGAGGACATGGACAGGCAGAAGAGCTCAGGATTAGGGTTTGAGTTCAAGCCAAAGGGCAATGTGGATATAACCATGTGACATGGTGTGTCATAGCTCCAGCTCATGCTAGGATCCAGTACATATGAACAGCATATCTACAGATATAGATATGGGTGATTGACTTTGGTGTCGCAGTGAAGACATCAAGCTCAACTTCAAAAAGCAGCACTGCATTCTCTAGCAACAATGTACACAGGAAGCGGGAAGAAACTCCAGACCTGTTTTCAGCACCTTCACCTTCTGAGAGTTTGATGTGAAGGAATATACCAGTCTTCTCAAAAGAAACAAAGAGAAAAGAACCCCACCTCCCACACTCACCACTTAATATTTCCCTCTGTTATGTTTCCACCTTCTCAACAGATCCACATACTGTCAAAGAGACAGTACTCATTTCACCTATTCCATCCTAGCTCATCCCTCAGCTAAATCATTATGGAATAAAGCAGTATCAAATAGGGCGGAGATTTCCTTCCTTCCATAAATTTAAAAATCCTTAAAAGACTTTCAGGACAATTTATATCATGCTGCCATAATGCAATCTGTCCAGCTGGCTCAGGAGTTTGGCAGCGAGAGCACATTGTGGCAGGTGTGTCCATTAAATTACCCAGCACAGTCTGCAGTTCATGTAAGGCAAAATGATTACATGCAGATGCTACCTAACAGCACACAGAAGAAAAACCCACAGATAAATGTAAGCCACTTTTTCTTATACATGCTTGTAGGCAAGCAATGTTCACCCAAGGAAGAAGTGCTTTTTAATTTATCACTGGAAGCCAGTAAAAGCCATTTGCCCAAATTCTCGGTCAGCCACTGCAGAGACAAATTTCTCCATCAAAACCTGTGGAAGGCAATCTCACACTTAGACTGCCAAGGCTGCTCTACCCTTTCCTATCTTGTGGTTACAATCTCGATTCTGCACTTAGTGTTATCTGTCCTTTGGCAGGGAGGAATGTTCAGTAGATCACTGAACCATCAAGAAATGCTTGACCCGACATCCAATTCACTAAATTTAGACAGAATCCATTCTTAATCTTGAAGTTAAAGGAAAGACTCCTGGCCATCTAAAGCACTCCAAAGATACTAACGTAATGCCAAAGTGAACATCACACAGAACAGGCCTAGCCACCATACTGTAGAAACCCTTTAAGCTGTCCAATCTTTTCCCACGACCCATGCATCTAAATGATTTTGTTTCCAAATCTTCAGTCTGACACTTCCTAAACACATAATTTAACCCAGTCCTTAGCTCACTTTGATACAGCTAGATTTCAGGCAAAATTTCCTGTTTAGGGCTGGAACTTATCACTACATTTCACACCGTTTCTTTTACAATGACTAAGTTACTGACTAGCACCCACTCAAAAGTAAATGTAATATTCTTTATCTTAGATTTAAGTGATCTAACAAAACAACATGTCAGACATGTAAAATTTGAATCCTGGTTATTTCACACGGAGAGCTGAGCTGAACGACCTACTAGACTCCCATTAATAACTGCATTATTATGTACTTCCTAGTTGCCATCAGAGATGTCTGCCAGTGGAACTAGTCCTTGTTCAACAGTCAAGCAGTGCTCAATTAAGAGCTACTCCCTCACTCACTAAAATGGATTAGTATTTATTTTTCATAAAAGCTGGTATAAATATATACATCAGCATCTAGTAGGAACTGTACGTGACAGCTTTCACCACAAATGTACCTAGACTAGTTTACAGCATACAAAAACCATATAAACAAACACCATTAGCAAGGCCTCAAAATATTTTGTGTTTGTTTCCTAAATTATGCCATCTGCGTCTGTTTGCTAAACTGTGTCTGAGGTGTCACCACATTCATAAATCTTTGATGGTGTTGTTATAGTGGGAAAATGCTTGGAGGTTTAAACGTCTTTATTAATTCTGACTAAACCTTCTGCACACTGGCCACTGTGAACATCTGTAGGTTAGCATTTAGCTGCTTTTAATGTAAATGTGCAAATTCGAGGACTACATCCCCAGGTAACATAATTAACCATAATTTATTTACGTCACTTTTACCAGATAGAGATTCAACACTGAGTATATACTGGAAACAATGGTTTACCTTTAAATGACGTTATGGATCAGCAACACTGTGATAGAAGCATCCTCATATAAACTAGCAAATCTCACCTCTGAGACGCTGTTATCTGCCTCAGTTTTTGCACAAATAGAACAACTCACCCTTACTTAATACCTTACTTAACAGCTGGCAAACAGTGTCCCCCAAACATATAGAATCCAAAGATAATCTAAACCTGAAACACCAAGGAAAAGACACTTAGAAAGCTTTATTTTATTTTCTTCCTTGACTATCTGTAGCAAGATTTGTCCATTTGAATTAATTTATACAGAAGTGTGCTTGTAACACCAGAACTACAAATTCTCTGAGGAGGTTAGGGAGCAGATGAGTAAAGGATACAATACAGCAAGCACATGAGGTAAATTCTCCTACTTCAAATGTTTTCTTTGATATGCTATTTGATAATCATTAACAAATTATGAGAAAAAAATATAGAACAGTTGCTGGTGAAATGCTATCTGTTGACAACTATAAATGGCAGAAAAATAACATAAGGAGCTTAGCCAGATGAATGGAAGCCCCAGGGAAAACTGTACTTTTTTTCTTTTGACACTCTACTCGTTTAGATCTGTGCACCCACATGCATCATTCAGCAAATCACAGTACACTACACTTCCTAGTGCAAGAGTTTTTGCCAAAATCCACACAATAAAGTTTTCAAAATTTTTCTTTTGTAGAACAAAAGTTTTTTTCCTTACTGTAAGACAGTTTTAGCCTACAATGACCAGATTGTTACTCACACAGGTATATCAGTTTATTTGGTGCTCCTGAAATTGCTCTGTATTTAAAATACTCATTAGCCATCGCCACACTGAATTGAAAGCCAGGTTGATTTTAACCATGGCTGAAAAATAAACCCTCTCTCCCTCTGCCAGTATGATAACTGAACTAAAATAGAAATAAATCATGCTCAATAAAGTGTATATTTTTCACATCAATCTAAAAAATGCATTCAGGATTTTCTTACCTCCATGTGAAATGACCTTTTTGTAAGGTTCAATGACTTTCATATCAATCCTTTGTTCTTGTTCTCCAATAACCACCGTTCTCCATAACCTGTTGTCCTCTCGCTCCTCTTCAGCAGTGTACTCTGGAATTGATTCAGACTCCTCCTGGCAAGCATCCTTAGCAGCAGTCTGCTCTTCTGAAAAATAAAATTGTATATATTACATCTTCCTGTAAAAGCTCTAAATATTTTCTCTATAACATACATTTGAAATGGATGACTGAAATCAACTGGACCTTTACAGCACTATCCTGTATCTGCACCGGCATAAATAAGAGTAGAATTTGATCATCTAACAGTCAGCAAATGAGAATTTTCCATTTTTTAAACTTTTCACCATTATGAACATAAAAATAACAGCAGCAAGTATTACTATGCAGAATACTGCCAAGGGATTTTTCCATTTTTGCATCCAGTTAGTAAAACTGATCAGCTGCTCACTGTAGGTCTTTAAAAATCTTTCTGTTGCTAGTATGAGAACTATACTAAACAGCAAAATAGGGAACCAAAAGTGTACACAGCGATGCTTCTTGTCTAGACAGAACTATAGCTTCTCAACTTTTTCCCAGTTTGTCTCCAATCTCTTCACATCTGGCACCAGCAAACATGAAGAACACCCATCTTCCTCTGCTTCAGACATGAGGTAATGCTGACTCCTCATACAAGCAGAGTATTCGCCTCCCCCAGGGCCTTTCGGTTGAGGATAAATACCAATTCCCTCCCAGATGTGAAGCACAAAGCAACAAGGCAATCTGGCCTGTTCACACCAGCATGCGTGAGAGAACAGGTACGTGTAGTCCGCAGACACAATGATCACAGTGAATAAACTGCGTGGCTGACAAAAGACTATGAAGTCTCATAGCACAGCTTCTCTGCTAGATACTCTTAGTTTCAGAAAAGCTGTGAAGTAATTAACAGAATCTCCATTTCCACTGCACATTGACAAGATGGCCCTTAACAACAAATTGAGCTGCATTCCAGTGTTTCACACTTAATGGCTGGTTACAAAGTGACATGAAAAGTGATTCTGTCCACAGCTGGAATTATTTCATCTCCTTCTTTAGTTATTGATACAACATACTTCTTTTTTCAGTAGGGGAAAAAACCCCCCATCTTTTGTACTATTATTCTTGCTGAAGCACCTTCGCCTTTCAGCAGGGAAAAAAAAACACCCATCTTTTGTACTATTATCCTTGCTGAAGCACCTTTGCCTTGTGGCTCTGTGCATATTATTAGTTTATCTTCATAGTACAGATTCTATATATTTTATGCATTACACATATCTGAACGAAACAAATTAAATAAACTGTTCTTTTTAATGCATTATTCTGGCTCTGCAGTCATAAGTAAGAGCAGATATGATCACATGTGTCAATAGGTGAGGTAACAGTAAATAAACATACCGTGAGAGACATAATGACATACAAGTGTGTACATAAAAAGCTGATCAGGCATCTTACTTGAAAATACCAAAGAGATCCACGAGAGTCAAGAATAAACCAAAAGAACTGATTTTAACTGACAAGAACAAGTAAAGAACACAATGTTTCATAGAAGTCCTCAAATCTTTCTACGTATTGCTTTATCTTCAAATGCCTCTTTGAATAATGCTGCTTCTTGAACTACTCACACAAATGGAAGTATATGATCCCTAAAACACACTAGTTTATCATAAGAATTAAATCAATTATCTTTATGAAATCAGGAATAAGATAGTACACATGTATCTACACATGTAGAACCTATGGGCATATACACACATGCATACATGTACTGACCATTCATTTGTGAAACTGATTTCTGTATTAAAACCTATCAATAATTCCACCAAATTTGTTAGGAATATAAAAAATGTTGATTTTTTTTTTTAAATATGTATTAGGTTGAGCACATATTTGTTGTTACAGTAGGACTAATGAAGTCTGAATTTCTAGTGTTGCTTCTCCCATGTGCAACAAAAGCTGAGTCTATCACCAGCTCTTTTCTTTACCTAATCCTGCCTGCTGGACTCTTGCAAGCAAGCAGTAATATTTCACCTCCTACCTCACTGCCTAACCAGCCAATGAGTTAAAATATTCAAGTAAAAGTGTATTAACAGTGGAAACAGGGATGGAAGATCAAGAAATGCATACATATGCATATACAATGTGACCACACAAGCCTTTTTTCCTCAGGAACCGCAAATAAAGGAAGTCCGAGGAGATCTAAGGTTGGGAAGAAGAACCGACTGCAAAAGGTGATTTTTTTCTTTGAAGTAGACTGTTTCAAATTGGTTTAACAGTTGCTGATTAGTTGATTATATATTGTGGAACTGAAGTGTGTATTCATGCCTTCTCAGGGTACAATGCTCATGATGTTTAACAACATACTCAGCATTCACTTTTGAAATATCACATATTCTGTGACACTGGGAACAAGCTTACAAAATGCATAACCACACTCCCTCCAAACCCAGACATCCTCCCGCAATTTTTGTATGATGTTAATTTTGTTAAGTTACCATGGGGAACAATATGAGAACTACATGCATGCAGTCGAGCTATGCAAACTTTGACAAGTCATCACAGGGTGGTTGATTCTTGTAAGGATGTAGGGTCCCCACGGGATGCAATTATGCAGCTTAGGTGATATCAGAATAGATAGATGGGATTATCAGAACAGCCCAGGAAAACTGTCTAATCAGTCGGTTCCTCAGAGGACAGAAAGAGCACAGCTGAGGAAGAGAACTGTAGCTGACAGAACATCTTTAGTGAAAAGAGGCTGGGCTAGGTAACTGGCAGACTAATGCTGAAATTGTATTTGGGGTTTGATAATTTTTTTTTTGTTGGTGAAACTGCAAAACATGAAAAGAGATCCTGATAAAACTTACAACGCTGGAATTGGCCAAATGAATTACTTTGGGATAGAAATGGTACTAGATCACCCCTTCCTTATGAAGCGGTTATGCTTTACTGCCTAGAGTGTTGATTTTGCAGAGAAAGATGCACCAGTGCGAAATGCAGAAAGGAAATAAACTTCTGCAGACAAAATAATAAACATTCTTTCACTTTCCAAATAACGCTGATCTCAGGGGAGGCCTTCACCTATATGCACGCAGGTTTTCAGAAATGCAATTTTTATGTCATTTAATGTAATAATGATAAAAAGCTCATTTCAGAAACAAGAGTAGCTTCTGAAAGAGAATGTTTAAATGTAAGGTACTAGTGACAAAAAAAAACCCCTGTGAAACTGATGATCAACCAATCCCTAAAAAAGTCAGGTGCTCATTTAAGACATATACTTTAGTATTTCTGCTCTCATCTATTTTCTTGCATACTGCAGCTGTGCTGATTCTTCTTCATCGTTCTTTTAAACAAACGGGTTTCAGTATTTCTTGTATTACAGACCCATCAGTTTTTCAGCAATGAGGTGGACCCCTGAATCATGCATGACGACAGTCTTGCTTTTCTCAGTTGCCTGTTATAGTTCAAATGGACCTTCAGCAGTCTGAGCATGATAGCTAAAAATCACTGTTCTCTACCATCTCTACAGCTATGTCTTCTCAGTATTTACTTCCCTGGGTTTGGCACAACAGTTTAGAAATGCTGGTCTGTGGGACATTATGACTGCTGGTAAGAGCAGAGCGCATACTGGTTAACAGCAGAGTGACAGAAGTACAAAGATGGTAAAGGCTGTTTAGAATGCAGATAAATCATTCTGCACTAGTTCTTATGACTATACTCTTAGCTATCAGATTCACATAATATATAGCCTACTTATTTTATTGCCGGCATACATTTTTTTGCTTTTCTACTCTCTGTTACTGGTTTGTCTAAGTGGGAGGGCATTTTGCCGATTAAGTATATCTAAAATCAACCCACATAATTGTAAAAATGTCATGAAAAACACAGGCACCTTGAGTTCCTCTTCACTTAGGAGTTCAGGGAAATTGGTCCAACTTCAGCAACTGAACAAATCATCACATCCAGAAAGTAACAAAAAAAGCTGGGGAGAAATGCTTGCCATAAATAAAACTGTCACCAAAATCACTGGAGTTGAATTTATTTACTTGAGGGCTTACAGGCAAAATCTGTTCCACTGCAGACAGATTTTTGTTCTCACACAGCAGTCACAACAGTCTAAAACTGCAAGCACAGGCTGCTCTGGTGTGAGTGTGCGTGCATGTGTGTGTGTGTGTTAGTTTTAATCTTTGCTACAAATACTCTAACCATCAAGCAACTCATCACTACACTCTGCATCTACCCATAAGGAAATCAGCCTTCTAATGAGAAGTAACATTAGAGATGCTCATGCATGACTGAGTACACAGTGATGCCTCTCTGGCAATATCACTTAAACTGATGCAACTGTTCTTGTATGCTCAAAAGAGCATACAGCTTTTAAATTATAGTGACCTCACTAGCAACAGAGAATTTAAATGGAACACTCAGTTTAAATGGATCCATTTTTGAAGTTTCTTTCTGTTGTAGATTGCAAAATGGTCACACACGTTTTCCCCTCAGATAGCTTACGATCTTTATGTATTTACATTAGTGAATACAGTACTTCTATGGTTCTTAAGGTACTAGCAAGAAATGAGTGTTAACACCCTATTTTGTACATTATGAGGGTAAGCAAAGTGAGTAAGACACTGTAAAACACCTTTACACCATGAGAGAAAATCATTAGTATGCGAAGGAAGAGTGAAGTATCCATTGCACACTTCTAGGGTATATCTATACTGTACAACTAGCCCTGCTGAGAAAGCATATTTAAATTGATGGAATGAGGAATTCTGTTGTTCCATCACCTGAGCTAGCTTTATCATGCCATGTGCACAACTTCCACGTCTCAGCCTTCCAACCATACATATGTATAAAAAATGACCTTTCTCACTAACGAAAGACCTCTCTCACCACTCTGTGTCTACTTTATTTATATGCTGCAAGTTCTGTGGTGCAGCTTATGTCAGCCAATGCATTTTGTACAAGGTTATATCCCTAAGTACCACTGATCTAACCATAATCTAGAGCTGGCCAGAACTGCACAAAGGTGTGGTTAGCTATAGCGTTCTCTACAACAGAGAGCAACTACTTTCTTCTTCCTGAACAACTCTTTTCAAACAAGTCCTGTGGTACTGAACAAAGACAAGACTTTGAATTTGATTCTCTCTAGGTAGCTCTTCTTATTTTATTTCATCAGCTGTACTCTGTCTTCCTGCACTCTGCATGAGTAGGGATGTATTACTTTACACAGGGGAAGAAAGGTTAAAAAATAGCAGACAATGAAAATATCTGGACACCTGGCATTAACTCTCAAATTCTTTAACCATATTCAGAGCCTGACAAACATGAGACAGATCATGTAAGCAGTGAACTAAGAAACAGAGATGAACTCTACTTATACAATCTAGAACGCTACCTTGTCCAGTGTATTCAAAAGAATCTGCGTCATCAGGAGTGTCGAGGTCATCTACATTGATGTCAATTTCATCCGGCGTATCCAAATTATCATCAGAAAGTACAGACCCTTCACTCTGATCCAACGAGAGATTGATATTTGGAGCAGTGAGCTTTATCCTTCTGGGACAGGAACCGTTAAGATCAAGAGAATTTGGAGGTTCTGAAAAAACAGGGAGAAAAAAAGAATTTTATCTCCTCCACATAAAATTCATCTCCTAGGTACTTAAGAATCACCTTCAAACACACTGGGACAGATCAATTTTAATAACACCAAGCCATTTAAGACGACCTAAAATGAAACACAAATATCAACATTAATGTTTAAATAAACAAACCAGGCATCTACAGGAATGGCAGATGTAGCTGGGAGCTCTTAAATTGTGCAAAATCTAGATCCACTTTTTTGCAATCGCCAGACGAAAATCAAGCCTTGGACACTCTCTGACCCACAATGTTTAAGAATTTAAAGAGCAATAAATAAATCATTTGACTTATGAACCAAGACATTGCTGAACCCTGGAAAAATTAATATGAGCGAAAATGCCCTGTAAATATTTGTTTTCTTATGCACCTGGTGCTATTCAAATGATGCTGATTTGCATATAGCTATGTCTTTAGTTTTAACTGTATATCTTATTCAATACAGCAACAGAAATAAAAATACTTCTGAGTCTCTTAATCAGTCTTAAATAAAAGTAGACTTCACAAAACAAAAGCTAGGTACTGCTTTGCCCCTTGCTATTGCATTGTGTGGCACATTTCAAGTTGTTCTGTCTGAACTATGCTAACGCTAATGTAGTTCACTCAGACAGCAGTCAAATATAAGATAAATAATATAGACTGCTTAAACTTCACAAGGACTAAATGAGTAATGACAACAAAGAACAAGAGAAAATGGCACACTACAACTATCATTTCTCACGTAAAGAAGAAAACTAAGTAAAGCGAACTTAACACTTTCTCTTTTTAATACTGAACTGATTCTTTACCAGCACAGAAACATCCTTCTCACTGCATAATTAAATGTCAAGGGAATAAGACATAATTAAGAAAATGAGTAAGAGCTTCTCTCACCAGGTCTCATCTCTGTAGAACTGGGGCTTAGCGCACCCTCAGCTAAGGGGATGTCCATTCCCACATCCTCTTCTACGAACCTGAGAGGAAAAACACAAAGCAAAATCTTCAAGAGATGCACAGGTTGACCTTGCTATCAACACAGCTCATATGTCCTCATACGGCAACGAAATTTTCCTCAGCATAGCCAGTTCAGAAGGCTGATCACAAACTGATGTAAGTGTGAAACAAACACAGCTGTTGTAATTCTACAGTGCCATTCTTACCCCTTATTTATGCATGTCTGTAAAATCTTTGGAGACTATAGGTCACACATAGCCAGTTTTAGTTGGATCAAGGCATAGAACTGAATAGTAACAGGCTGGCAAACAGCAATGTTTCTCATTTTATACAAAAGAAGTTGGGTCTTTTGTCATCTGGCAAACCAGACATATCCTTGCAGGCAGCTTCAGCTACACTTTGCAAACTGCACGCCACAGTTAGAAGTTCCATACAGTAATTTCATTTCTGTACACACAGCTACTGTATAGCAAAAATGAGATCATGAGTGGGTTTTTTCACTCTTACAGTATCATTTGTACTTCAGAGCAATTCTGACCCAAATAAGTCATTTTGTAATACGGAAACAGCTGATGTCCTGCATTTAAAGAGTACAGAAAGCACAAAAGTGAGAATTAAAGCACCACAGATTTTCAAAGATATGTTGCAAAATATCCTACCTAGACTCCATTTTTAGGAACAGAATAGGAAATTACATTTAACATACCTACATATGCAAAGTAGAAGGCATTAAGTGGTGAAAATAATAACAAAGGTGTTTGAATGTTTAACGTAATTGACTTGAACGGTTTCTATGTCTATTTTCTATTCAAGTATTTCATAAAATGCTTGCTGGAAGGATGGTTCAACTACAGATAGGAAACAACAATTAACATTTTCAGGACACTCTTGACAGGTTCCAAACTATTTGCACTAAAAATGTACAACTCAAAAAAAGCTTCATTTATTTTATCAAAATAATTATAGCATTTTTTCCTATATTGCTGTTCCAACATCTTTATTTTCAAAAAATAACTTCTTTTTTTTCCCCACAAAAGCTGAAGAACAGACAATTTTTACACTTTGATTAACAGAGCTGTGATGAGATCAGAGAAGGTACTTTTCCCTGCCACAGCATCAGCTAGCTCTGTTCTGCGTGATTCCACTGAATGGGTCTGAATAGGCTTGACTTGCCACTCCTGCAGTTTCTTGCTACCCTCACTTTCCCCAGTAGGACTGGGGGCAGTGGGCAGACAAGACTCTCCTGGCCAACCGCTGCATCAGAGTACGAGAACAGTTTCTGTGATTTCTTGTTAATTTCACATAGATTATATATAAATGTGTACATGCAGGCCTGCCTATAAGAGAGCCAAAGGCTTCACCGTGCTTAAAGTTGCAAAAGATCTTTACCTTGGGACACATATTAAATTCCCAATACAGGCAGGCAAACTAGTGAACTCCCACTTTTCCCATGTGAGCACAGAGAACACAGACAATACTAAGGCAGGGTCAAACATGTTTGTGCTGCTCAGCTCACGACCAGGCCTTGTCTCTCAATAACAGCAGACACATATTAATCTTTCTAATTTTACTGGATTTTTCCCCACATACTGTAGAGTACTTCTTTCACAAATACAGAGATTAACTGCTTAATGATTTCTACAAACCACTCCAACTCTGGAATACATTTAATTACTGTCAAATAAGGCTTGAAATACTCTTTCTCTTTGGATACACAATAGAACAGTAAAGAAATCTGATCAAAGTATCCTGCTCATGAATAAAACGAATGGCACAAATTGTAATGTACCATTTCCCTTTTTTATGCTCTGTAATGTCATCTGTGTGCAGAAGCTGTACAGAAAACTGATGCGCAGAGTACCATCACAATTTACTTAGAATACATAAACAAGTCATTAGAGCCTTTGGCTTTTTTTGGTGTCTGTTCAATTCATAGTAAAACATGTGTAATGAAGTTTAATTTATCCATCTGAACTTAGCAGAGACAAATCTGAATTCTAACAAAGCGCTGTAAATAACAGCCGGGCAAGGTAAAAAACCATAGTGGTGGAAACAGTGTGGGGAGAGGACAAGTATTTCTAATCCATTTTAAATTCAGATTAAGATTTTTGTAGGGGCTTTATTAACCTTTCCAAATATGAGACTATGAAAAGTTTTCTGATTAAAGAAGCTCAGGACTACTGAGATGACAACTTACGGGTATTCATGGGAGTACAATGTGGCTGGACAGAACAGGGTTTTGATACTAACATATAAACCATTCATTTATAAAATATCTTACAGCCTTATCACACCAAATGACAACTGCTTACTCAACAAGCTTCAGAAATCAGTGCAGGAAATTATTTGAAAGGAAATGCTCTTCTTCCAAGTTGTGTGAAGAGTAAGCTACAGGAGGACAGTACATTTTCAGGCTTTCTGTATTAAAAATCACAGTATTCTCGGCAGTAAGCCTGTAAAAATGTTTGAGCAGAATGAAGCTCATCTTCTCCTCTGTATGATAAGAGTATGACTGAGTTTTATATACTCTACCCCTACAGAAACAGTGACAATTATCATCTACAAAAAGCAATTTCCCAGAAGTAATTAATTCAGAATTTTGCCTAGAATTTTTGCAATGCCTGGGTCAGAATTATCCTAAGTCATGACATTTCCAGGATTGCCTCAAGACTGCTTTTCTCCCTGTGACATCTTTTATCTTTCTTCTAAAAATGCTTATGTACGTGGAGCTGCCATTGCTGCTTTCTCTAGAATCTCTCACACTTTCACAACATAAATTATAAATGTTTTTCTGCTTTCAGCAGGACCACTACAGCTGAGCTACACCAGAATTTTGTATGACAGTTGTGTTTACAAGAATGGTATACTTCCAGGGGACTGAAAGATAAATCTGTTTCAAATCTTTTGTTTGAATTTCTGCTGAAATTCAGCTACTGCTACTGGCAATATGCTCAAAGTATACCCCTCGCTTAGGGATTACAAGTAAACAGCATCAGAGTTTGGCTGAGAATCTCTAACTTTATTGTTCATATTAGGATATTTGATTTGGGAAGCAAGAGCCTGCTGTCCTGAAAGATCTGGAACAAGGCAGGCAGTTCAAAATCAGTTCAAGCCCTGTTACAAAAAGCATTGCTGACACAAGGTTATCCACTGTATTTTCAATCACATACAAAGTATCACCTTTCAGAACTGTTTTAGCTAAGATTAGATTTCCTCTTTTGTTTTTGGGTTTTTTTGTTTTTTTTTTTTTTTTGTTTTGTTTTTTAATCATGTCAGGTTCCCTTTAACTGTCAAATAAACAGTCAACAGTCTTTTTGGAGAAAAGAGAGTCTGACTCTGGCGCTAGTCATATTTTTCCAGACCCTTTTTGCTTTACCCAAACAGATCAAACATTCCTTGCCAGACATACACACTCTACGTTCAGTGAAAGCTCCTGGTTTTTAAAAGCCATAGTTAATATTTGTTCAGTCGTGAAGTAATAGGCACCACAGGCATTTTTCAAATCTGGTAGGTTTAGAAAGCCAGTTTAGTCAAAGGACAGCGTGGCTTCTGTGACATTACACCTCAACTTACGGTTCCAGACTCTCCATGAGTGTGAGAATAAGCAAGATACATACGAAGTTTGTTTTCTACAGGCATTTTTCTGATGGATTTTGAGAGCATGCTATGCGGAGCAGCTCCATACCTTGCAGAGTAATTTCTGGCTGTTCACAAGCTAAGAGAGAACCGACTCTCAACAGATCTCAGTATGAGCCCTACTAATGGAAGACAGACTCCAGAAACTTAAATTAAGCGACTACCTCCTCTTCCTTTCCCACAGACTACTTCACATACTTCCAAAATTGCGGCTTACAAAATTCCTTGCCTTCCGTAGAAGTGCAACTGATGCCACGGATGATGTGGCCAAAAGTATCAGGAAAATAAAACTCTTTATTTTTTTTTTTTCTTCCTTTTAATGAATGCTCCTTGTTGAAGCTAATCAGGTATGATTTACTGGATTGATAAAAAACCTGATCTTTCACGCAGAACAGAGGTCAAAGTAAAATAAGCTTTTTGTGTCATAAATGACTTCTTTTCTGTGGTACACAGACCAGTCATTTAAGGATCAGCTGCACTAGGAATCAAGTTACTGCATATTTGCTTTGATAATGCAGGTCTGCATACTTATTCAGCAGTAGTTAAAAAAAAACGCTGATTCTCAAAGGCGGGTCAGAGACAGATACCAAATACTTATGAAAGTAGGAGAAAGAGGATGGAAGCTGAAATCTCTTCCTTGCTTGTTCTTGGTTCACTCTTACAACTCAGTAAATTAATAATTTTTAAATAACTCTTAGTGCCCTCTCAAATCAGTATTGCTCAGAATAAAAGTTATCCGTCCTCAGTTTTCTAGGTATGGCAGTGTTCTGCTGTTTCAGAAAGAACAAAAAAACAAAAAAACAAAAAAATTACCTATGGTGCTTTGTTGGAGCCAAAAGCTTTCTTCATCAAACACCTGTGCAAATCAACTAATCACTGTAATACTGCTGCACACTAGATAAACACATGCTGATATTCTCATTTTACAGAAAAAAATATCAGTTGCTTTCTCAACAGCCACAGACTAAACTGTTGCTAAAAATTAGTAAAAGTCTTAAATTCCTAGCTTTTCACACCTCACTTTTCAGATTAAAGCTTCTTTTACTGATACCTCTACTTGATGTTTTCCATGTGCTGATTTTTTACTTTATTTTCAGCATCAAAATCGGATGAAAAAGTTAGGCATGTCTGTAAGAGGTAATATTCTTTCTGTAGAAAAATCCCGTATTCTAGCCAGAAGATTTAAATTGCTTGCATTTCAGTATGTTAATTGAAAACATGTTAAAATTCTCGCTTTGGGCCACTGAATAAATTTTTTAACCATTCTTTACGAACATGCTTCCTAGTCCCCAAACTGCTTTAGTGTTTTGTATCTGTTTATCTAGTCATCTTTTTCCTTATTCCTCATCTTACATCTATACTGTAAGCCTGAATTTCTTCCAGGTAGCCACTCACAGTAGTAGGCTCTCCTGTCTGCAATTGTCGGTTTAAGACTGTCATAAAATTAAAGCTGCTTTCACTGCTGCTAGGTAGCCACAGGCTGCCTGTCCTGACTCCTTGCCAGGTCCCTCCCTGTGTCACAGCACAAGAGAAGCAGACAAAGCCAGGGAGGGATGCAGGGAGCCATGGAGGGACAAATCTAAGTAAACAGATGAGTGATAATAGGATTCACTAGGCTATTTCAGCAACCTTATGCATATGCCTATGGATAATGCAGGCTTATGGAAGCAAGCCAGGGCTCCAGGCTTCTTCAATTATCTGTGACTTCCAGCCACATCAAATAAAAAGGCATCTCAATATAGAATGAGGAAAACTGGATTTAAGTCCAAACCTAGACATCTTGTCGAAATGGGGCCATAGGAATGCAAGCTAGGCTGATACTGTCTGCAGCAGATCCCAGAGTTCTCAAAAGTCTCGAGGTTTGTCACCAGCAGGTCATAGGATGCTACAGGAAAGACGGTGAACCCAATGAAGAACTATTTAATACTTTGTCCTTTCTTCATCCCCAAGCATTATTAACCGTGCACCATTCAAACACTCTCCTGTTTAAAGACAGAACAATCAGTCCTTTCCAGGGCTTTTCATAGCTGCAAATCACCTGAGTATTGGGCATTTCCACACTTCACTTAACATACCTTGGACAACAGCTTTAGAAGTTAAAGATAAGGAATTACTCACTTTTAACAGAAGAGAAACAGAAAAATTAACTTTGAGAATGTCCATGAATTCTGAATTCCTGATATGTGATGCCTAATAACCTTTGGATTTTTTTCATAGTGTGTAGCTTTTTATAACATCTTCTATATGCCACTACTGATTCTCACGACCAGCTGCGACTGAAAAAGACTGGTATAGTCAGACCCCAGTGGCTTCACTTTGGCACGCAGAAACCAGGGGTCAGAGGAGAAGGACAGGTGCGATTCAAGCAGCTGCTGACTGCTAGTGACCTGCCCCGTACCACATAACAACTTTAATTGCATGGACACAGATAGGAGACAACTCTTTAGGACAGTGATACCTGACTGTACCCATGAAATACTGCTGTCTCCACCTACGCCTCTTACAGCGGAGTGTAGAACCTGCTAGGCATTTCCTAATATTACCATTTTAATAATATTCTCCTAACTCTATTTTGTGTGCAAACTCTAAGGTAGAAATAACATGCCACTTGACATCTATTGCTCTGCCTTAGCATTGCATTCACATACCACCATATGGTCTGGCCCTCAGAGCAGGGGCTCTCATATGTTATGTGCCTAGCTCAACACTGCTTAATCTTTACTGAGGCAGTGGAAAATTACTGGAATTAACAATACAAGGCTGGGGAGCCTGTGTGATAGGTGCTCCTCCACCATTGTTGGAAGATCACCAGGTCTGCCAATGAGCTATGTACGTTCAGAGCAGTAGTAGCATTTAGAAGGCATGTTTAAACTTATCTGATCTCTCTGCTCTTCATAAATGTTGCTAACATTCTACAAATAACATCTAGATGATCTGTTTATCAACAACCACTGTTGAACAAACCACTAATGCAGAGTAACAAGGTAATGCAAGCAGACAAATTAGGAGTTAAATCAATCTGATTCAAAATCTGCTTAAGTATAACCTGAAAATAAATTTTGTTTGAAAATTGTGTTTCTAAAAGATTTATTAAAATGCCAGGCCTAATCACAGATCTGGGACATGATTCCCACCTTGCACTTTCATTGAGCAATAATTATTCCTTGAGAAAACTCAGTTTTAGTTTTCCTCACTTTAAAACCAGTTTTCCTTCCAGCACGTGTGGTTCACAGTGACCATTTTCCTGCCATACTGTGTTGTCAAGACCATTAATCAGAATACCGGCAGCTCCAAATGATGCAATTGGCACGTGCACAGCACTTGAAAAAGCAGCGTGCACCTTATACCCAGTGCAGCCATCTGCACTTTCAGGAAGTATGCTAATGATCTGAGAAGAGTTAGCCAGGTAGAGTTTGCAGGATCAGGAGCAGAAAATCTTTAGGAAGTTTTACATTTTACGCCCTACTAAGACTCTGGTGGAGCTCTAATAACTCCCCTCCAAATAACTCCCCTCCAACTCTTATTACAGTCTATACCTTATCAAGCACATTTGCCTCCAAATCAAGACACACTGAAGTGCCTCAGACTGCTCTCAGCGCTTAGTTAACAACCAATGAGCTGACTTCTCAACTTCAGTGGCTTTTTCCTGTTTCCTACTTGGCTCTTCTGTAATACTGTCAACGTTTTGCATTGCTTAATGAATTTGTTTCTCTGTGTGTACGAATGCTGACACATAGGTACAGTGATAATGGTACTTATCGCACCATATTAGCTGGAATCAAATGTTTTAACAAAGCATCTTACAACAGGTGAATTCTGTCTTGCTCATGTGATAAAATGTGTTTAGGGATGATTTTCTGAGCTGCTAATCATAACAACTCACTTCAACATCAAGATCTGCAGATTCGTAGCACTTTTATTGATCTGTTCATTAAAACATTAGGATTTTTCTAGCACTCCTCTGATTTCAAGTTCAGCCTTTGCACAATTTATAATATGCAGATAGACAGGAAAAGATACATGGCAACATTTTTTTAGTACTTTATGACTTCTATCTTTTCCTCCCCTCATAACGCATTTCCTGTGGTTCTCTTTATGACTTCATTCCTTATCCTTCTCACACAACTTCTATTCCTTCATACCTTAAATCTTGTGCATTTGTTCATTTCCTCTTTTCTCCTCACTTCTGTGTCAGTGCACTGCCAAATTTCCATCTTTCCATTTTTTCCATGGTAATGTAACTATGTTTTCGCAACATATGATGTTCATTGTTATTATAATTTAGATTCATATCTTACAGAATCACAGAATCACAGAATAGTAGGGGTTGGAAGGGACCTCTGTGGGTCATCTAGTCCAGCCCTCCTGCCGAAGCAGGGTCACCTACAGCAGGCTGCACAGGACCTTGTCCAGGCGGGTCTTGAATA
>Ga0065711_1036741_pt1 | contig 20644 bp, 8 predicted proteins | sample Hoacrofraction12_FD_59098 | JGI IMG/M metagenome (GOLD analysis project Ga0065711, IMG submission 59098) | Hoatzin crop microbial communities from Cojedes, Venezuela - Epithelial fraction 12 v2 (version 2) | ecosystem: Host-associated > Birds > Digestive system > Esophagus > Crop | place...
GCTACAGTGGGATACATTTGTGCTGACACAGACAGTCCTGCTTATCCTTGGAAATTGGTAAATATCCTGACTCTGAAGACAGTGACATTCAGCCTCTCTCTTGGGTCAGTGAACCATTTTGGACATAATTCATGATTTTCCAGCCTCTTAGGCTATGCTAAGATGCCTTCATGTAGATGCTTGTTTGGTGTAAAATAGCACAGCTCTGTTGAAGTCATTGGAGTTATTCTGTTATTTGTTTTTGTCCCCAGCTGAGAATCGAGTGTTTTGAATGCAAGCATTTAGGAGAATCACTGCCACCCACGTGATGGACAAGGCTAACATGAGGATGAGCATATTCAGCTTCCAGGGGAAGGGGCTAATAGTCATCCTATTTGCACTTCCCCAGCATCCCTGGACACCTTCCCATCTGCAAGCAGGTAGTCCATGGTAGTAGGAACTCCTACCTGGTAGTTCCAGGTAGAAAACTACTGTCAGTAAGGCTGCCCCTCAGCTTTGCCTGTAGCAGAAAAACGGATCTTGTAAGAGCAGCATCAGAGGCTGCTTGATTAGAAAGGTTTTGCAAACACTTCATGATTCACCATGTGAAAGGGTCAAACTGCACAACCACCTGGCACACAGCTCTTCTCTGACCAGCATCAGGCTTCGTCCTCAACTTCAATCCCAGAAAAACTCCAGCCCCTTCAATCTTCGTGGTGGCCAGCTGCCATGAAGGTAAAAGTACATCTGGCCAGGGGAAACTGAAGTCTCCTTGTGAACACCCTGAAGGATACTGAACAATGCCTCTTAATCGGAGGGGACTGAGTGAGGCAGGCTTCGAAGTGAATGGAAATTTCTCCTAGTACAGATGGAAATCCGTGACGAACATTTCTTTCAGGCTGGATTTGATATCTCATTAAAGGAAGAGTTTAATTATAACCAAAGCTACTATAATGAACAGGTAAAGGTGGAACATTAGGAAGGTCTCCTGGAAACAGAAATGCACCACCAGAATTCACATGAAGAAAGAGTCACTCCAGCCTCAGAATTTGGCCCCAGGACAGAGTGACTTCTTCCAGCTTCTTTTTAGAGCACATTTCTCTGCAAGATCTCTTTCTACCACCTGAGTGCACTTCACATTCTTTGCCCACCATAGGCTTTTAGTAGAAGCTGAGAAGCCCTGCCATGACCCTAAGTATTTACTTGCACGGACAAATGAAGCCTACTTGAGGTCCAGTTTTAAAAGAAAGTTTAGTCCATGCTCAAAGGTTAAATAACGAATGCTATGAAGGTTAAAAGGTGTAAGCAGTGTTTCCTGATGAGCTCACAATAAGCGTTTTCTTTCTGGGACAGCTTAGAAAAAGTTTTGGAAGCACTTTGGTTTAGTGATTGCCAGAACCTTGGAGTTGGTTAATGTAGGTAAGCGTTACTGCATGCTACATTTGTTTCTTAAATGCTCTTTCTTAGCATTCACTTTTAGATCACTGCAGAGATGGGTCTTGGGTATGTCTCTCCCAAGGAGGATGAACAGGTATGATTTTCTGTATTGGTTGATAGCTCTTTGAGGACTTAATTATTTGGGAAGCTTTTATCTGTATACTGTTTTCTCTCCATTAGATACACATAACTACACATGCGGAATTACAGCATCCCAGGTGTATAGCCAATATCCCCTTGATCTAGGAGAGTCCTGCAGTCTTTCTGAAGTAGAGCTTTGCCCAGTCTCCCAAAGGGTAGACAAATCATTCTCAATCACTGCTCAGATAGCTGTGTATCTTGCAATGGATACTCTCTTGTTGCACGCAACATTACATACACCGGAGTGTTACAAACCCCCTTCTGCTCAGTGTGCCCATGTTCTCTGTGGTAGACTGACTTACTGTGTCTGCATGATGTGCCACAGGATCACTGCAAGGTGGTGTGGCTCCTAGCTTGACTCCTTTCCTGGAGGAGCTCCAGTGATTGGCATGTTGACCTGTAACAATGCTGTGCACAGGCTATCGCTCTTGTGATGTGCCTTAGAATAACACTCACACATCCCTCCGCATATTCGTGTGTTCTTCAGGCAGTTCTGCACCCCTAACCCACAAGAAGACTCCATGTATAAAAATTAATGCACTGGGAACAGAGAAACTTGAGTGATTTGCAAAGACATCAAAGTACCTAACTCCTATTTAGATGTTTTATGTCCAATATAAGGAAGGAAGATTAGGGTCCTAGAGAAGAATTTAAACATGTAAACATTTTCATGGGTGTAGGAGTCTGTCAAAGAACATACCTCCAAGACTCTGAGGAAATAATTTCTGCTTTAACACCACCAACCACGCATTCATCACCCCGTATACATGCAGACAATCTTCCTCTTCCCTCTCCCTTCCTTCATCTACAGCAAAACCACACTATTCAAAGTTTTCCACGATCAGTAAGAGAAGCTGCCATTTACACATTTGTAGAGCAGTAGACACAACAGCAGTTTAATGATATAAGGAGGGAAAGAAATAAGGAGCGATCTGTATATAATGCATACACATATATTTTAAAGACTCGGCAAGAGAGTCTGTGATATAATTTTAGTTTGTTGAGAAAAAGCTAAATATTAAAGAGGACCGGGGCTGATGGAATTGGATGGAAAGTTATATCTCTGAATCTACTTGTAATCACCTGTGTCTCTGTTTCTTTTCTTATAATACCTGCAGAAACATGATATACTGCTAGCTACCCCTGGAGCATCTTGTAAAGAATTCAAGAGTTTTCTGGCATTTGGTATGCAGGTGTTGTTTGACTGGGGCATGCATCAGCCCCGACAGGGCAGGAGGGAAGAGATCAGTTCAGGCCAGGCACTTGCAGTGTTTGCCCGGAGAGGGAACGTGTGATGGATACTCTACGCGAGGGAGCACAGTGTTAGCAGCCCTGGTCTGACTGAACGGTGTGACTGTAAGAGACCTCTAAATCTCCAGCTCTTGTCTCATCATCCACACTTGCTCTTTCCTGCTCCTGCACTGAGAAAAACTCCAGTCTCATGTGCTTTCCAAGCTCTCCAAGTATATGCACCATGTGCATTTCTTTATCACTGTGCACCCTCCCTTTCCTTATCCTTTCATAACAGCTCCATATGGGTGTGATTAACAACACATAGGCTGTACACACCTTCCGTGGGAAGCGGTTTTCAGCAAATTTCCCCACATTGCCTTAATTTTACAGGTAGGCAGGGTGAAAATGAATAACTGAAGTCATGCAGCACGCCCAATGGAATAAGTTTGGGAACAGAACCCACATTTCTTTTTTCTTAGATTTTAACTTTACTCTCTAGGCAACACCATGTCCTATAACACTGGAATCATTTTAAAAATCAGTCACAACTGTGGGGCTGAGAAAAGAACTAACAGGTCTTTTGAGATCTTTTTTTTGTATGATACATATGCTCTTGCCAAATTATTTTAGAGTAGCTACTATTTTTTTCAGATCTATTCATGAAGGTGCATGAGAGAGGCATTTCTTGCATTACAGCTAGATTGCAGCTGCTGGTCAGCAAGGCAAGGCACTCAATACCCAGTTGCAGAGGACGCTTCTGATCAGACGAGGAGTTTAGCTGGAAGGGTAGATACTCCATTTTAGACCTTAGTTCAATTTCCAGCTCAGCCATGTTTCTTGTCCTGTCTCTACTTTCCCACTTCTGGCCACCGAGTTAGTACTTTCTTGCTTTTCCAAAGTTTTTGAGGCAGTAACTCAAGCAATGATTGACAGTCACTCTGCAGTCTGACACAGGGAGTACAGGTACCTAGGCAGGCAGATAAATTGTTTCTGTTCTTTGACTGTAAAAGCATAACTTTTTCAGTTGTGTGTTTCCAGTAGGAGCATTCATAATTATGAACTCAGCAAGTCACTATGCTGTGTATATTCCACAGCTGCTCATGAAGAAATCATTGTCTGCGAGAAACGCTGCTGGTTAACGTGTGCGCTGCAACAGGCATGAAAATTGAGTGCAAACTGGCCATGAGCAGGCAGAACAAATTTAATTCAGGAGTCACAGGGCTATCTTGTCGTGTACAATGGCCTGTTGTCACAGAGTTCTGTACCGGATCCAGGCACAGATGTAGGAAACTTTGATTCAATTTTCAAATCATTTTTAGGTTGGATTCCTAAAGACATGAGGAATTTTATGATCATTCTGTATCTTAATGTCTATTCACATCTCTCTTTCTCTTTTCCTCTCTCCTCTATAGCTTTGAACCAATTGACACAGGAAGCTTTATTTGCAGCTTGATAGATATGAGAGAAAATAATCAGGAGATGAAATGCTGTAAGGAAATAGACTGTTACTTCCACTCTCCGAGGAATTCACTTTTTAAAAAACTTTCCTGGGGAAGTGGACATGTTTTAGAATATTGGCCTGTCTCACCATTGAATATGTAGTCAATAAATTGAGATCCTTGTCTGAAATAATTTCTAAACTAGACAGTTGATATCCACAATTTACCTTGTTCATGTGGCACAGAGCAGAGATCATCCAGCCCTTTGCTGACCTGAAGACCAAAGTACTGAGCGAGTGCCCTCTCCAGCATTTGTTCTTAACCTGTTACTCCTTTAATCTCCCATTGCTCAGCCGAAGGTGAATGATCTTAAAGGCAACAGACTGTAAACTCAGGCTTAGGAACTGCTGGCCTAAACTCGTCTGAGAATCACCAGTCAGGCTGTCATGTCCACTGCTCTATTGCCAGTCATTTAAAAAATCAGTCTGGCTCCAGAAATTAATTCTGTAATTTAGAGCCATTTTTGCAGCCATGCTCATAACTTCTTCAGGCTTTCCTATATCTTGTCACTCCTTAAGGTTAATATAAATAACAGTAGCCTTCATGCTGTTCTGACTTCTATGCAGGAACAGATTCAGCCAATGCCCAGTGTAAAGGATCTACACAGCCCGTCTCCTCCCTGTCTCTATACACTCCTCATTGACAGATCAAATCTGACATTGCAGAGGAAAGGCCCAGTGGGTAAAGAACCAGCATGGGACTGAGCTGAGGGCAAGTCACTAGCTGGTTTCAGCAGCAAGCTCATTCATTTCCACAGGTGCCTAAAAAATTTCCAAGATCTGGACTTCTGCACATCTGTGCCTTGGTTTGTCACCTGCCAGACAGGAGAAAACCTCACTGGTCTGTTTCACAGGAGGACAGGCTTCAGCAATGAATTTCTGTCCTCTAGTGCCCAGCCACTACAGAAATGGCAGCTCTTCTTAGCACTGGTAGCAGTGCACATGCATCCTTGTAGATCCTCTCTTTGCTCCATAGGACAAAATTTAGCAAGGAGAGAGCAGGCTAGGCTCAATCATCAGCTACATAAAACTGAGGCAGTCTAATGAACTATAATTTTGCACCCGCTGGAATGTCACCTGCCCGGATCTAGAGCAACGTGGTGAGCTATGTAAGCTGGGTGATCCTCCACCCTCTTAGGAAAACCAGTCAACCAAGAATTCAGATTAAGAGGAGTGTGCACAAATGTTTTCTTAATAATAATTAATACATGATTAATAGGAAGAAATTCTGAAAATAAATGATTATAAGATGTCTCTATAGCATGCCACCAGGATGATGGGGATAAATGATGCTGAGGCACCTGAAAGTTGAGAGCCCATTACCAAGCATTTATAAACGGGAATGCATAAAAATATTTATCCATGTCTTTCTGAAACATGCTCTAGTGTCTTCAAGCAATTTATCAGCTAAAAAGTAATTTTCATTAATCACTTATTAATTATTAATAAAGTGCTTGTAAGTGTCACCTTGATTTAAAGTGCTTCTGACTCAAGGTGCAATTCCAGACTTTCATTCTTAAAGAACTTGACTCCCAGACCCGAGTCCTTCAGACTCAAGTGACCTTGGTACATCCTTCTTCACCCAACCCACTCTAGGCTTCCACAACCGTTAGGCTTGCAAATGGGACGAAGTCATGTTTCTGGAAATCACAATTTGTCATTTCAGAAGAAAACTTGTCAAATCCTCTCTCCATACTCACAAAGCTGGATGACTAGACCTGGGAACACAGCATTCAAATGTTTCAATTTATCATTACAGTGGAATCCTGAAGAGATCACATCTGCTAAGACCATATATTGGACAAGATTCTACTTCAGAAGAAGCAGGCTCAGCTCCATATTCCCATTCCTGAACAAGGGACCGCTTAGGCAGGCTTATTTACTTGCCATAATATGAGCTGCTAGCCACTGGGAGAAGTCACTTAAGGACAACAACAACAACAAGAAGTCTTTCTGATATCTCTGCTAGAAATGGTCAGCTTAAGAAACAGCAGTTTTATATTCTCACTTCAGACTTGAAGTCTTCCTTCTGTTCCTCCTGTTTCTTCATTCCTCCCTTCATATCAGTCTCCTGCCTCTCTACCCCTTTTCCCCTTCTTCTTACACATTTTATCTTCCTCTCTGTCTCTTCTCTCCCTTTTTTTCTTTTCACTCTTCTTTTACTTAATTTTTCCTCCTCTTCTTTTGTTCTCCTTTTCTACACATGAACAAATCCAGGTAAGATATAATTTTGAGCTTTACTACTGAACAAGCAATCAAAAAGATCTTTTATCTTGGAACAGAACCTGGGTTCCAAAATTAACAAGTTGTTCACACGTCCTTACTTCCGCAAGGTTTTATAGTGAGGATCAGATCTGCGACTTGCCAAAAACTCAGTTCAGGCCCCAAGAGACAGTAAGTGGGAAATCTACAGGCTTAAAAAGTGATATTTTCTGCTTCTCCTTATAACCTCAACTCAGCTTCTTCACTAGATGGATAATGGTGTGAGAACGTCCAGACTGGAAGCAAAGAGAAGCAGACACAAATCTGTCAGGGATGGTCTGTGTACATTTATCCTGCCTCCATGCTGAGGAATGGATGAGATGACCTCTTGAGGTCCCTTCCAGATGTACTCATCCATGAGTCTGTGATTAATTGCCTTCATGATCTGCAGTTTGTCTATCCAAAGAAATAAGCCTCAAAATCTCCTGCAAATGCATATCCTGTGGGCTGCCAGGGCATGTTGCCCTTCCTTCCTTGGAGACCTGCACCCTAATTTAGACTTTACTGAGGGGATCTCTTCCTGCTGATCACTGCAGAAATATAGTCCCTTTCACTTCCTCTAACAGCAAAAGAATTAAAGAATAAAGATGATTTATCTCAGTAGAGAAAAGAGAGGAAATCTAGCCTCTAAATGGAAAAGAAAATCTCCATACTCAGCTTCCCCTGAAGACAGAGACAGGGAACTGAATCTTGGTGAGGGCTGCTAGTGGCGTATTCTGGTTTCCCAGTACTGCCTCCCCTCCAGTATAAGCAAGATTTATTTGTGGCTGCCTTCCTGGAGTAATGAGACGTGGTGTGGCAAGAGCACTACCATCCCTGTCAGAGGCAAGCCACAAAAGAGAAGCTGGTGACCTCTCCTCTCTTTAGTCAGCGAGTGTCCTTTGCTCACAGTGAAGCAATATTCATCCACGTAAAAATGAACATGGAAAAGGGCAGACATATTTTGCTAAAGTGGGCTAGAGGGAGGAGAAGTGTAAACAGTAGAAAGGAAAGGAAAGATGACAATGAAAAAGGATGTTGGACAGAAATCTAACACGAATATCTCATGAAAGACAGATTTGAAGGATGGGAACCTCTTACCTATCTGAAGAGATACAGTTGTGAACATGTCCACCTGAACTACTGGACATCTCCAGCTGATTTATTTCAGGTATTTATTTAACAGTGAGATACATTTGAAGTTAAATCTGAATTAATCTTTTTCACTTTTACAAGGTATTGTTGACTAGCTCAAGTGCATATCTCTGTAGTACTGACATTTGGTTAGATATAACCTACTCAGATAGAATTTAAGCTAAGCCTTCACTATGACAGGGAAGGTTTGTGAGTAGAAGAGTGGTTCTTCCTGGAGAACCTGGTTATGCAACAATAATTTACTGAAAAGGTGCCTGGTTAATAAACACATCACATAATAAAGACTTTTATTTTTAGGCTGGCCAGATCTAGGCTACAAATAGTTTATATTAGCCTACCCTTTCAATAGTCATGACGAAAATAATAGAGGAAATCATTTTGGTATCACACTTCTGTCTCTTCTGAATCATCAGAATTCAAACCGAGCTAAAAATTCATAGGGGTGAGATTCAAGTCACTAAACATAGATACCTACAGTGTCTGTGTACATCTGAGCTAGTCACTCTCAACTCCCTTGTTAATCAAAAGAGAGAATTAGACACTTCCATGCATTTAGCAATTAATTTCCTCCAAATGTACATATCCAAACCAGAGATCAGAGGATTGTATAAAATAAAAATCTTACTTCCATCCATTGACCATAATGGGAACTCACAGTAAACAGTTCAGATGTATTTCTAGAGGTAAATGAGATTTCTAATTTGTAAATTCTGAACAAAAAAGTGTATAGACTCTATTGTCCCTTTCCACAGACTTTAGCAGGAAAACAGTGCTGTCTCTGTGGTTCCATTTCTTCAAGAACTATAGAGCAGAGATATGATTTTAATCTGAGTGCTTCCTGGTTATACAAAAAACCTCACAATTTTAACTCTATTTTTTTAAATTCAACTCTCAGGACAAATTTTTCATTACTTTTCTTTTTTCTTTCGTTTTCCCTGTCTCTTTCCAACAATCTCACTGCTTGTTTCTTTACTCCCTTTTCATCTTGAATACAAAGAGCAGGTTGATCCCAGCTCTGGCCCTGGAAATGTCAGGCTGAAAATGTTACTCTTCGAGTGATTTGCATGCATTACAAAGTGACAGGTGACAGGAGCACACAACCTCAGCTAATAGATGATTAATGATGTGATGTTGGCCAGCACTGTTGACTTGTTTTCCTGCTCTTCAGGAAACTTCAAAGGCAGCTGGCATTTCTATTGCCTTGTGACAGGCTCATAGGTGAGTGTAATTGTTTAGTCCATATGTGCATAGCATAGAAGTAGCCATGAGCATGCTCATGGAGCACATTTATCTGTACGTGTGTTTATGAGGCAATGTGCAGAATTGTATGCGTGAGCTCCTGCGTGTTTCTGTGTGCATATGAGCTCCTCATATACAAACCGCCTGGTTGCTGTGGGTTGCTGAGAGCATCATTATCCAGCAAATATACTCTGAATAAAATACCATGGCCCATTTGGGGTTACAGTCTAAAGGAATGAAAGAAACTCACTGGAATTTTAATCTGGATGGAGAAAAATCAGCCCTAAAGTAAACAGTATGTTTGGAAGGGAGCCCAGTAACTAGCAATCAGAACAGGATTAGAAATAGGTCAAGGATGTAAAGTTGGATCTTTTCTTCACACCCCTGTTTTTCTTAGCAAAATTTGGGAGATTTAAGATCGTTACAGAGATTAAGGATAGTGGTAAAATGTGAGTTTAGATTTCAAAACCACACAGAATTTGAGGCATAGTATCAATTTTGATGAATGCATTTTTAGTCTGGAGTCCACTTAAAGAAATATTTGGAGTTTTCTAGAAGGGTATTCTTAAGCAGGATCCTCCCAACACATATAGATGACAACCTCAGGATTTAAAATCCTTATAATTGGTAAAGGTGAAGGAAATCTCATTTCCCACACACGTGAACGCCTCTGCCTTCTGTCCTGGCTTTCCTATCCCCCAGCACTCTCTATTCAGGAATCCCTTTCAAAGTTGCTCAGTGTTAGTGGAAAAACAAGACAACTCAAATTGTAGATGAGAGTTAGGGTTTGCAGTTCTGAACAAGGATCAGAGAGACTGGGTTTTTTTTAAACAAAATTTAGTAGAATTCTGAATCAAAATTCTGCACCAAAAGTATGTTTAGTTTCATTTTTTTCTTTAGATGGAAAAGAAAAAGTGTGACATATGATCTCTCTTTAAAAAAACAAATTGCTCAAAAGCCAATATTGCATTAAAGTTGCTGTAGCATAAAGGAAACATGTCTTCAAGGAGAGCTTGAAACAGACGCATTTTGTCTTTATTCTTCCAATAGCTATAATTTGGAAAAGCACAATGCAGATGTCAGAAGTGGAAAATATATGTTCCTAAAAGCAGAGACAAATGGCCAGAGGAGGCTTTGAAAGATTTGTATCTTCTGTTGATTAAAAGGGGAACAGACAAGAGTCACTGACCACTGACTGAGATAATTCTTCTGCACAGAATCATGTAAAATTGGGTTTGAGTGGTCCAAATCAGCTGGATTCTGGCAATCATCCTGTCCTAAGCAATAGAAGCACATGCCTAAGCTCTGAGCCTGCCCTAGGGCAGGGCAGAGATGACATGTCAGCTGGACCCAGGGCTGATTTTGAGCCCGTGTCTGAGTCTACCTGAGCCAGAGCTTGGCCCTACTGAATGGCAGTTTTTCATATCTCTAGCTTGAACACAGAAGGGAAAAAGACTTGCCAGCTGCTTACAACCTGAGGCAGAGGCTTTGGTACTTCTGGGACTATCACTTTTTCAGTTTTGCTTGCCTCACAGATGGGTCAGTTTGCAAACTCAATCTAAAGACTTGCCATGTCCATTTCACCTTTCCCAGTCCTCATTAACCCTTCAATTTACACCACATCACCCACTCTTACTGAGAAGCTGCACCAGACAGGGCAAGACATTAAGTATCAGGACGCTGGAAAGATAAGAGAAAGAAAAGTTGGCAATGCTTTGATCTATTTCAGACCTGTCAGAATAAGCAGGTCTGGAGGTTCAGGTGATGGCAGTTGTGCCTCATGTCTGCTTAAGTTGAATTTCCTTGGAGAAAGCCGAGCTTCCTCCATGGTTGATGGAAAGAAATCAGTGGAACCAGGTTAGATCAGCCTTTCTGACTCCTTTCCCCCAACCCAATTATTACTAGTGTTTACAAGTCATAGGAGGGAGTTTTTCAGCCTAGCCTCATCAAGAAGACTGGTCTGCCTCAAGCTAGCTGGCAGATAGAGACATCTCTTTGCTACTTAATGTGGAAGAAGACAGATGCAGGCTCACTGACACAGTCTATTCTACAAATGGAAAGTCTATTTCTACTTCTGACCTTATTGTGCTTGACTTTCCCTCATGGTGAAGTCTGTGCCACCCTAGCTCCTCCTACACACAGCAGCAAAGAAAGCATCAGCACTTTGGTCTTGTGAAAATACCAGCTCCTAAATTGTGGCATTTGTGACATCCACGTCACAGACTTTCTGGTTAATCTGTGCAGGTGTTAAAAATGGTGATTGTTGCTTCTAGTGCTCCTGGAAATATGGTTTGTTGTATATATTTTATTCAAAGTGTATTGAATAACATGCTTGTGCATGATTTTTTGTGTGAATGTGTCAAAGGGGGGCATCAGAGTGACAGAAAAAAGAAAGGTATAAGTCAATGTACAGAAATAAATGTTTTCACTTTTTAATATTGTTATGGAAGATGAAAATATAGATACTATGATGACAGAGAAGTAGGTGAGCATACACATGTAAACTAAGAAAAAGACAGGTGAAGAGATGTGGCCATTGAGGAGTATTGCTGACATTTTTAAGTGATACATTAAATGCTACCTTTCTTGTTTCTTAGCACTTTGAACGGCTGTTTTGAATATTTTTCCCCAGGTTATTGATAAGTACTACCTTCAGGCATCTGTATCTTGCTGTTACCTTTAAAAACCTGAAAATTTAAAATTACAAAAAGCAATCCTTTTCCATATGAGCTTTGTGCATTCTAGTAAGTTTCAAAAAAAAAGGGAAAACACAGGAAGAAAGCAAGCTTAAAGTTTCTGGCTCATACTTTATTTTGATAGAAATTAGCACCAATAGCAATGGAAATGCTTTTCTTCACCACAGTCAACAGTCTGCCCTTATATCATCCTAAAGATGGGGACAGACTTTTTAGAAGGGCTTGTAGCGATAGGACAAGGGGTAATGGTTTTAAACTAAAAGAGGGTCGATTTAGACTGGACTTTAAGGAAGACATTTTTTACAATGAAGGTGGTGAAACACTGAAACAGGTTGCCCAGAGAGGTGGTCAGTGCCCCATCCCTGGAAATGTTCAAGGTCAGGTTGGACAGGGTTCTGAGCAACATCATCTAGTTGAAGATGTCACTGCTTGTTGCAGGAGGGTTGGATTAGACGACCTTTACAGGTCTCTCCCAACACAAACTATTTCATGATCCTATGATTCTATTCTTTTAAGCAAAATTTGGAATGTAGTATTTAAGAAGAATGGATAGTTTGTTCATTTTCTTTCTCTTCCAAAGCTTGTACTGAGCAAATGAGGCTGGTCTGATTCCACACAATCTTTCTGGCTAACACTAAGCATGGAAACCTGCAATAAAAAGGGGATTGCGTTAAGGAAGTTTTCGGCATGCATAAAAGGGAGAACTTCAGACGGAATCTGGTAAGTGGTGATTGCTACTGATGCTATAGAACTGGAGTCGTTGCTCACCTTCTACAGAATTGCCTGTCTTTGAAGACAACAGGAATTTTGGTGTGTCCTCAGTGGAATAAAGATTACTCACACTAGAAAACTGAGTACGGGAGAAGAAATAATTTTTTTTTAAGTATTTCTAAGTCTGTTAGTCTTAGAAAGTTCTTGACATGATCTAAGACCAAAGCGCTTTTGTTGCCGTGCTGGACAGTCCCAAGACCAAGCTCACTCCCACTGGCTGGTATTATTTCAAGAGCGAAAGTGGCAGCACTGTGAAATGATGGAAGTAATCACTTGCTTCTGAAACTATTAGGAAAAGAGAAATGTAACATCCTGAAGTTTCTCCTGTGATCTCAGTCATAACTTCACACCATTACATCTTCTACAACCTAGTTCCAGAGGTCTTGCCAAAATGTTGCTCATGCCTTCTAGACACTCAGAAAGCATGTGTACCCAATCAATCCATTTGATTTGTAGCTTAGGACTAAGTCTTACAGTCAGACCCAATGATCTCATTGGTGCTGACATGAATGCAAAATACTTGGAGTGAAAACAAGGGGATTGGTCTAAAAAGACACAGGTAATTCGAAGCAAAACTTGGGCTTTTGTGTATTAATTAAATAGTTTGCTGTAACCTATGGGACACATCAGCTCTCTTGCAAAGGTTGTCATCTCTACACAGCCAGCCCTTTGCTTTGCTTTCTTCCTAGAGAAACTTGATTTTCCTGACGGACTATGCCTTTTGCTACTATATCCTCTGGGAGACAGGTCTGGTCAGATGATTAACATTATCTCCCCTCTTAAATATTACATTATTAAAATCGGGCAGGGGTTTTTATGGCAGCTGACTAATTAGCCCCACGTCTCATCTCAGCTGTCAAAAATCTCTATTCATTGACAGTTTACTTTAAGTGGCTCAATTAGCATAACAAATGACTCATGGAAAGTTCTGTAGGCATCCTGTTGATTAATGTCCTTTGTCTTGCAAACCAGCAGTAGATGGCTGAGTTGCTCCTAACAATAATTATATATGTTTATATACATTATGTGTCACTCTCATAAGCAATGCAACTTAAGAGTTATTTGCAAACATTTAATAAAAACAAAGATCTTTCATCAGCTGCAACAAGATGGACAATTTCCTGATTAGGAACCAGATAGAGTATGAGGCCTAGTTTCTCTGCAGATTACCGTGCATGCATTTGGGTGATATAATGACAAAAATTGCTAAGAACATGTGACAAGACTGAGGAGCAATGAGCCAGAGCAGAAGCCTCAGAACTTGCCTTTTTGATTTTTGCCTACTGTCTGCATACACGTTTCAGTACATTAGCCTGGTATATAGTATCTTTACTCATGCTTTACTTGCTCTGTGGGTAATGCACGGAAGAAAAATGGCTGGATTCTTCAGTCTCATCTTCAAAGACTTGCCTTGGGATTTATAGTCCTAAAACTCTAATGTGACTTTGAAAGCCCAGTGTCCTAAGCCCCCATGGCCAGAGCTGGTAGCAGATCAAATGGCACAGTACAGCAGCAGGGCAGCTAATTTCCTATTAAAGCAGCACCCTTGATGAGTGACAGTGCAGAAGTGCTGGGCAAGGAGTAGAGATGAGGGTTTTTATTTTCTCTCAGCTCTGCTGCTCACCTTTGGTGTGGCCTTACTTAACCTCCTCCCTGCTATTTTTCTGTCATCTTTGATTATATTCATGCTGCTCATGAGGTCTATATGGGACCACAAGGACTGTCCCTGTCCAAATATTTATGCAGTGCTTTACTCTGCCTACATACAGGGCCTCAGAAACCCCAGTATATAAATATACAAAATTTCACCACAGAGTAAATTCCAGGTATTCACCACTGTGGGGGAGAACGGGCTTATTTTCAGCTCCCATCTGATAGTACCTCTGATCAAATGAAAATGTTCTGAAATTTCTGCAGATAGAAGTTTTTTGCCAATGAATTCAGAGATGGCCATATCTTGTGCTGAAAGGCATTAGTATGGGTGCCTTCATAATCATTATGAAAAAGTATGTGTGGCTTTCGGTTGTTTCAAAGTAATTTTCCTAGAGGAAGAAGCTTTTATCACTGAACTCTTTAATAAGAGCTCTTCCTCCCCAGCCCCAGGAGAGACCATGCAAGCTTTAAAGAAAGTACAGCAAGTGCTCTCACCACTGAAGCCACTAGGAGTATATTTTATAAAGCAATATTAAAGAAATACTGAGAACAGAATAATTTAATCAGATTCATGAAATCAAATACCCCCAAGGCAGCGATGAAGATGCAACTCAACAAGTGCTGGCATTTCATTCCACAGGAAGAGGAAAATTCATCAGCTTTTTTTTTTTTTTCTTTTTCCTTTTTTTCTTGTCTCCTTATAGAACTAAAACTTGACACTAAATAGAACTAAAGTCAAATAACCCTAGGACATGAGGTTTAGCGCAAAGGCACTTTGGGCGTCCACTCAGTCACACTCTGTCCTGTGTCTTCTTGTTTGGGAGCTGGGAACTATTCACTGCTAGGGAGTTGGAGGGTAGGTTGTCAAGTATTTCTTTAAAAGACATTTTTTTTTCTGATCACACAACCAGTCCCTGGCAAAATATTTCATCACCTTTTCTCTCTCTGCTTGCTTCGTGTTGCTGTGACTGTATTCTCTCCTGTTAAAGGGCAGCACAGCAGACCCTGATCTCAACCCAGGGTTTCCTCAAGCTTCAGAGAGATGTAACAATAATGTGTGAAAATTGGACTGAATAATTCATAGAGGGAAAACCCTCTACATCTTGAAACTTAAAGTGCCCATGTGTCCTAAGTGTCAAAAATCTCTTGCAAGGAAAGAGCCTATGAATTTTTTTCTTTTCTTCTGTTAGTCGTATGTTCAGCTGCTGGTTGCTGGCCTTCCTGGGGTTGATACAGGAGCAGTGTTTCTGTAATTATATCAGTTTAGGCCATGAAAATGAGTCAAAAAACAACTTTGATGGCAACATGGGACGACTTGGAAAGAGCTCTTGGAGGAACAAAAGGTATGATTCCTCAGCACCTATTATGGCCCCACCGAAATAACAACTGAGCAGCAACTTTGAGTGTGCCTATTCTTGAAATACCTCTGGAGAAGTCAGCTTATTTTAATTTGCCAGGTACATAACAGAAGCTGAGAGACAATTTCATGCCATTTATATTTAACCATCCAAAAGGTGTACATCAGGTTCTTTCCAGGCATCTCCTCTTGCTGTATCATCAATAGAGAGTCAGGTGCCCCATGCAGTGAATCATCCTGTGCTAGAACAGGTGGCATCCACTGCCTTACAGAGGTGCCTGTCTCTCTCCTTATTGACTATAGAGAGAGCTAAGAATAGTAGCTTAGACTGAATACCTTTCTTTTTACAGAGCTAAAATTAGCTCAGAAGATTCCGATCTAGCTGTCTTCTCCAAAGTAACACAAGAGAAAGTGGATAGCAGAGTAAATTATGACTTCATTTCACCAGGCATACATATTCTGCAGGGGATCACCCTTCCGTTTTAGATGGCCATCAAATCATCTCTGCAGTGAGGGTATGGGGTTGAAACATCAAATATATGCACCTGAGGTCCTGGTGAATGTGGCTTCCAAGCACTAAGGTAATCTGGAAAAGACGAGCAAGTACAACAGAGCAAAACATTTAGGCAGTGCATGGTCGTGACAAGTGGCAACAACATCTCTGAGGCAGTTTTTTGAAGAGTACGGAGAGAAGAGCCTTCAGTTTATGATGCATATTTAACAGCTAAAATATAGCAGCACCACTGTCCTGTCCTGCCTCATGGCTTCTTTTTCCAACAAGACCGTCATAAATTCTGCCTTGAGCAAAGCAGAACTGATTCGACTGAATTTATTCTTCTTTAAAACACACACACACAAACACATTCACTACGGAAGGATATAGAGATTCCAGGAAAAAGCCATAACTCAATTGCCATTATAGAAGAGAAAGATAATTAAGTAAATGTTGGCAGGGGATAGCTTTGAATAACTTTAGCAGAATGAGTTCTTCTTTGCTTTGCCCTTTGCAGAAAGTACACCACATTCTCCAGAGACCCCACCCTAAATTGCTTTGGATAGCTTCATTTTTCCTGACGGAATTAGAGAGAACAGGGTTGGAAGGGAACTCCAAAGGTCAGTTTCCCCCACTACAAGGCAGGATCAACTCAAACTAAGCTGGTAAACATGCATGTTTTCTCTGTTGGTGGGCAGGAGATCGGTCTGTATGTTGTACAGGTATGCAGTTAACTTTGCATATTAGCTGCCTGGAACTTGGCAGGATCCAGGTAATATCTAAATCACTTTGATCTACACTTTGGAGCAAAGAGAAAATTTTTAGAAGAAAATAAATAGTAAGTGAGACATAAGTAGACACCCTGAAATGTAATTGGCACCTGATAGTGCCTGAGTATCCAGAGTACAAGGGAGCTGTGAGCTGCAGTTACTAATTATTTTCAGGGGCAGATAAATAGCAGCTCTGTTGTTTATTCATTCCATGAGGTGATCCATTGAGTTTGTAGACTTTGGCACATTTTATGTCTCAAATTTATCATGAGTTTATAGCTAGCCAATAAGTTAACAGAAGATGAAAAAAGTCCTATCATTGTAAATCTGTAAGACTGTACTGTTTTTAAATAGAATAAAAGAGAGAAAGAGCACATTTGAGAAGAAAATAAAGAAACCAGAACAGTAAAATGTTAAATTGGCAAGTCTGAGTTCATTCTCATTGAAACAGGTAGGTTTAAAGTAAGATAGCTTCTCAATAATATCAGTGGGTTTTGAACAATACATTTCTTGTTCTTTCTGATTTCAGTGAAAGTATTGATATCAAATGCTATGCGTGTGTCTATATATATATATGCAGCCAACTTTAAAATGTAATTATTTTAAATGAAAATCTTAGAAATAATTTATCTTAATTTCTATCACAGAAGGTTATTCAGGCTTCTTGGTAATGAAACTTTGTCTAAAACATATTCTGCAATCTTTGCATAATCATGTAGTTATATTTCATAGACTACACCTTCAAGAATTACCTCATGATGTTTGAAAGGAAGCAAAAATAGCAGATATACTTAGGCTGACTTTGGTACGGCAGCGCTAATTTCTCAACCATCATAAAGAGCAATGTAATGATAAATCTTAAAACACATCAACAAAAATACCTTCAAGGGTGAAACAGAGATGTACAAGTGAGCCATTTTCATTTAATAGAAAAGTTAGCACAAAGAAATTTTGGCCCATCACTACACCTGAAATGTATGGTAGGCTCAGGAGAAGAAGAAGTGTTTCATGATTGTACAGTCACAGGTTGTTCCACCCTTACAAGACATCTTTACTGCTGCATTTTCTATCTTAGGGTCTGTTATGACAACACCTGTTCAGAGAGTGTCATTTAAAAAATGATACTTCCAACAATGCTGTCCTGTGCTTGTATGGGAAAGAGAAAAAGATCAATAAGAAAAATACATCCTACTGATTCAGCAAAAAAGTGGCAGCATCTTGCTTATCCAGGGCATTGGATAAAAACGCAAAAAGTACTCACAGTAAAAATACATGTATTTATCATATGATTCATTTTATCTCAGTCAACCCTAACTTGAACAGTATAGAATTTAGTGTGACCTAATCATTCCAGCTCCTATGATGATCAAATAAAGAGAAGCAAATGCCTCCAAAGAGAGATAGTTTTAGTTCTTAGGCATAGCTCGAAGATGTAGAAGAGAAACTCTCTTTCACAATGGTCTTTTTTGTCTGTTGACTATAGAAAGGTGCTAGATGACCAGATAAGCCTCAGCACCTGATTTCCAGATATCTAAAAGATGTTTGTGTTCAATCCAACCCTTAAGATCTCTTATTTCAGCCTGAAGTGGCTGAGATAATAGTGGTTGAAAAGCAGCTGGAGAACCATAGATGTTTTTGTTTAAATGCAATATTGGAGAACATAGATAACCTGATTACACATCATGATTTGTATTTTAGTGTTACCAGGAAGCTTAAGTCGCCTAAGGACTTTATAGTGTAAGCAGAGATGACGGATAGGAGAGGATGGAAAGTTACACGAACTCTAGCACTGAGATTAAGTGACTTCCTGAAGGTCATAACAGCTATCTTGTCTATGGAAAAGAGAGCAATTGGAGTTGGATTTCTTGAAACTCTGCTCAGGCACCTAACTGCAAAACTCTTCTTCTTTCTTAAAACCACGCTAAACTACTTCAGTTAGTAAGGTAAGCATGATTAAGAGCCTAATAAAACTAAATCAGGTTGCGGCTGAGACCCACAGTGAACCCACAAGCCTGAAAGTGAAATCGGAACAAGAAATGCTCCTCAAATGGGAAGAGCATCAGCTCCTAAGTCAGCAACACACGCTCCTTCAGATGGCCAACTTTTCCACCCTAGTACTATGAAGGAATAGATAGAGACTGTACAGTAACGGGTAGCTGGAAAGGAAGTGGACAGTGTTGGACACAGCCTCGTGTTTCCCTAAGCTTTTGAATTTAATCCCAGTTTCCATTAGGCAAGTCATTTAAGTTAGATGTATCAGATTCCCTCTTCAGTCATCTGAAAAACTAAAGGCACCTCTTGAAAATTAATCAAATTGTCAAGGGACTGAATCGTCACTTGGAGTGCCCTTTCTATGCATGCAAGGAACCCTAACATTGACCCCACTTAGAAACCCAGTGTCTCAAGGTTGATGGGAAGGTAGTACCCATGAAGATCAGATGAATGGATGAACAAATCATGTAATGTGGATCTGGATAATTTGAAAATCATCCTGTGGATGGGCAGGGTCTGACACGGGGCATAAATAGTCTCCAGAGCTTTGCCACTTATTTCATCAGAGCCTAGATTTAATTCATATTGCAGAAGTCCAAAGGGGGAGCTTAGTTTACAGATAGGACTGCCACAGGTTGTCTGAACTTGGGACAGGCATCAAAAGGATGAATAGGACATCTACAGGTGGTCTAGGCTTTATATAACCCTCTAGGAGATGATTATCAACAGCAGATCTCTGTATCTGAGGCTCATCTGTCATAATTTCCTAGTAAGGAAGAAATGAAGGAAGAGATCTGCCAAAAATATATATGATGGATCAGCCAAATTGTTTCTAAATGGTACCTTAGTCAGAGATCTCCACAGGGGACCAGCAGCCAGCTGCACTACACTATAGAGTAAATGCTGTTGCTTTGGAAAAGAATCAGTGGCAAGTGATCTGCATTAAATATTTTTTTTCTTTTTCTTGTTGTTGTATTTGTTGCTATTTTTGGCTAACAGAGAACTACATCAGCATGTGAAATTCAGAGAAAGTGCCCAGTTGCTGATTTCCAGTGTATTTTTTGTCTCTGTGTTTAGAGATTTTACTTCCAACAGAGGGGGAGGAGGGGGGAAGTAGTAGGGTGGAGGTGGTGATAGGGAATCCAAAAAAACCAAGCAACCAGAGAGACCATCCAGAGCCAGAAATGGCTTTTGTTTTCCAACATTTTCTTTCAAGCTCATGAATAAACAGTAATCTGTGAATTCAGAGCACCTGCGGTTAGCTAGCCTTGGAAAGGGGAACAGAAGAGGGAGAACTAGACCTATGCTGAAAGCCACTGAACTCATGAATATGAACAGAGGGCGTGGAAGTAAATGAAGCCCAGGGATTCATGGATCTCATCACGGGCTAGAGATGCTTTCAGCATATGGCTGATTTGCAGAGGACTCTGGCCATTTTCCTGCTATTTAGGCTGCTTTTGGGACTGCTGCTTTCCCAAACATGTTTGTCCTGAAGGATTATTCCCACTGATACGGTGTGATGAAATTCATGTCTAAACACTGGCAGGTATATGTAGGGATGGCTCTAGCCATAAGCCTGGTCGCTTGCCCAGAGCAGCACATTGCTAGGGGCAGCAAAGTGGCTCTGCCCCTCAGCTTGCCTGCTCTCATCTAGGGAGGTGTTTGGTGTGTTGAGATGTTCCGCAGACGTCCCTCTGTATGCTGATTTTAAAGGTAAAGAACGGATTTTCAGGGCTCTGTCCCCAGCCCCACTCCTCCCCTGCTGTGACAGAAACAGCCTGGCCAAATCCAGCCCCTCACCCTATGAGCGCAAAACACTTGGATGCTTCCAAGTGTTGCCTCTACTGTTGGTTCTTATGTACCCAGGCACACATGGATTTATGAGTAAATACAGTCATTTTCTGGGCTCCCCAGTTCAAGAAAGATGAAGAGCTACTGGAGAGAGTCCAGCGGAGGGCTACAAGGATGGTGAGGGGACTGGAGCATCTG
>Ga0065711_1036742_pt1 | contig 20642 bp, 18 predicted proteins | sample Hoacrofraction12_FD_59098 | JGI IMG/M metagenome (GOLD analysis project Ga0065711, IMG submission 59098) | Hoatzin crop microbial communities from Cojedes, Venezuela - Epithelial fraction 12 v2 (version 2) | ecosystem: Host-associated > Birds > Digestive system > Esophagus > Crop | place...
CAGGGAGGGGGGGCCGGGGTGGGGGGGCCGGTCTGCTGCCACCGAAGCCGCCGCTGGTAGAGCCGGGGCGGCGGGGCAGCCCCCGCCGAGCACCGTCCCCTTCCCCGGCGCTTCCCGGACGCCGCTCCCGCGATGGCCCTCAGCGGTGAGGCTCGGCCCTTCCCGCTCCCTGGTCCTGCGTGGCGGGGGCTCCGCCGTAACCCGGGCCGGTGTTTCTTTGCCTCCAGGGCGGGGACGCGGGTGAGGAGCAGGCCCCGGGGGAGCTCGGCGGGATGGCCCGGCGGCCGTAGGACGGGAGGAAGGAGAAGGCGCTGCCGCCCTGCCCGGCGGAGAGGCCGCGCCGAGAGATGGCCGTGGCCGTCACCACGAAGACGGCGTGGAAGCTGCGTGAGTGCCGCGGTGCCGCTCTGCCGGGGGAGGGCGGAGGGCGGGGGAGCTGCCCCCGCTTGGAGGGGGGGGTGAGATGGCAGAGGCGGCTTGTGACACGAACTGGCTAAGCCCTGCCGCGGGTGTGGGCGCCCCGGCCCTCTCTCAAAGTTGCCGACTGTCGTTTTTAACTCCTAGAAATCCCTTCTGAAAACCTGGTGGCGTGCTGGCGTGGCGTGGGGCCTTGCCGTTGCTGTTTCAAAGGGTCACGGCCTGTGTTCTTTCTGATCGGTTGCTGTAGTGCTGCCCTAAACGTCTCGCTAACCGCACACGGCTCTAACGTGGTGCAGGGACAGCCCCGGGGGTGATGGAAACCCCCCTCGGAGCCCAGGCTGCAGCGGGGGGTTTCCCTGGGTCCCAGGCCAGCCCCGTCGGGGTTGTCCATCGCTGCTGCTGGCTTGTTACACTCTGCTGCAGGAGGGTGAGGGGGTCTTCGAAGGGCCTGGGCGTCCTGTTCCATTGAAATTGCTTTGCAAGAGACAGTGAGAATCTGCTGCTTTGACATCCGTGGTTTTTTCTCAGGAGCAGTGCACAGTTGCTGGTTGTCATTTTCTGGCTGCTTCGCTGGTCACTGAAGGGTGATTTCGCAGGGGCTGTCGAGGACTGCATAGAAGCACTGGGAAGCGATCAGTTGTTCAGAAGAGCAGGTTTTGGACCGGTGACTCGGGGTCTAGAAATCGACTAGCAGAAACACGGTGTGCTTGACTGGTAACAAGTTAAGGGAGCCAAGATCTTTCTTTGTCTTAGTGACTTCGTATCTTTTTGAGAGGAAACCAGTTTGCTGTGTTATCCACCCATCCCTGAAACTCCAGCTGGAAGCTGGAAGTTGATCAATCTGCTTTCTCAAGTGGGCAGAAGTTCTTGATCTTCATTTTTGCTAGGCTTTGCCCTATGTTAGAATACTCTTTAGAGCAAGAAGCGTTCTGAATGTCAGAAATGTTTCGGTGATGCTGATTAGGAGCTTAGTGTGACTGAGCTGGTGGGTGATGTCTGGTGACGAATACTCCATAAAAAAACAAGTCTGTGGGTGTGAGGAAATTGGCACTTCACTGGGGAAAGGGATGATGCTATCTGGCCAAGGCTGGCGTGAGGCTACAACCTGGCTTTTATGAACAGAGAGAGTTGAATGCTTCAGCAATGCCTTTTAAACTCACAGTACATCATTAAGAACGAAATCAAGAGGAGGGAAAAAGTGGAGCTGCTGACGCACTGATTTCAGCAGCAATGCTCAGCATCTGTCCTTTCAATTCTAACTAGTGAGTTGGTCTATTAAGACTAATTGTACTGTTGTATACATACATTACTTTAGCATTGTCATATGGAGGATTGGTCTTTCAACACAATACAAGCACATTTTCAGATTTGCCCTTCTCATGTAATTTATGGCCCAGTTACCTTTGTAATTTGAAAGGTGTTTCTCCAACCAAAGTGAAAGTTGGCCATTTTTACTTTCGAAAAAGCACTCTGAGAGCTTGAGATCAAAGTACGTGTAATTGTTATTGCAGCCATCTCATATACTTTTGGATTAGTGTTGCATGTACAGTAATCAGATTGCTCCTCACACCAAAACAATCCAAACAGAAACTGAACCGATTGCTACCTAGCCTTTTTACAAACAAGTTTCTTAACTATTAGGCATGCAAATCCCATGAACTTTCAAAGAAGAGAACTGTAAGAGGAAGGAATTGGTAAATACATCTGCCAAAAGCCCCTGCCAAAAACTTGAGTAGATTTAAAAATCCACTGTGAAAATCAGCTGTCTAAGCAAAGATGCTCGTTTGGCTTCTCTTCTGCCCCAGACTTGTTTCTTTCTGATGAGTCTGTCACTGTGAGGCCCTCTTGGTGTCAGAGCTTCCAGCCCCCAGTTTTTCAACTGTCTTTTAGTATCAATCGTATTTGTTTTTTTGTGCATGTTTGGATATATACTTATCCTTCCTTTGTCACAATTCCACACTTTGCATTGCGAAGTCTCACCTGTGTTACATAGTGGGAACGTAGCAAAGCCTCTGCCAAAGCTCAGAGAAGGAAGCTCCACCTATCCCTGCTGCTGAGTCTGACTTTTTCTGTGGAAGGTAACAAACTGTGCCGCGGCTAATCTGCCAGTCCCTCTTGGGTTGGACAGTCTGCTGCCGCTTTCTGGAGCGGGATTCCAGGGCCTTGCGCTGGATGACTCTGGCCGCTCTGTATTACTGCAGCTTCTGAGACAGCTCCGCTTCCTGAGACTCACTCGGTTATTGAAGGTAAAGAAGCTTCTGTGAGCAGGTTACCGCAGCTGAGCAAATCTTTAAAAGCTACAAAGCTGCTGCTAGTGAGAGAGGATGCTTTTTGTAAGCCACGTGAGCACTGGAGTTGTGAAGCTTGGTCAGCAAATGTCTTAAGTACAGCAGGCAGAGCCGAGAAGGGCTGTTTCAAGCAAGATAATAGTGCGACTTCTTATCTGAACTGTGGGCTGCTGCAGCTTGTCCAGTGGAAACTGGAAGGTTTTTCTGGAGGAAGAATATTTTTCTAGTGCTTTGGGAGGGATGAAATGAAAATCGTGATACTAGTCTGTAATAACTATTTGCTTTGTTTTGTGCAGAAGAGATCACGGCTCACAGCAGCAATGTGTCCTCACTAGTCCTGGGAAGTTCAGGCCGGCTGCTGGCAACAGGAGGAGATGACTGTCGGGTCAACATATGGTCAGTTAACAAGCCCAACTGCATCATGGTAAGAACAGGCCTGTTTTCAGCTTCTGGGGGATGGGAATATTAATTCTGAGGTATGGAGGGTGGGGAATGAGCAGAAAAATTGTTGGGTTGTAGCCTGTGGCACTTGTGAATAGACAATGCTGGGTGACTGGATTCTAGCTAAATATAGGGACAGAGTTTGGTAACTGGTGAGCCCGCTGCTCCGGAGAGAATCTGGGATGGCTGGCTGCTTCAGCTGGGCCAGTGCTTGCTCATATAACAAGTATTGTGCCTTCTGTTACCAGGCTACAGGTAATTAAATGCGGAGTTTTGTATGAGATCAGCTAGTTTGATAGAGCAAGCTACAGGGGCCAGTTTTATACCAGGGAGTTTTCCCTCACAGCAGGAAAAGTCCCCAGCAGGATGCGTTCCTGCCTGTCCCACAGTCACTAACCGTGAGCACAGAGTTTGTCAGTAGTTTGCTGATTTGCCTGTAGGCTGGGCGCAGCATGTTAGCAGGAGTAGGGTTACCCCAGTAGTGATCACTAAAGCACACCATAAATACATTTAACAGATGTCTGTCCTGCATCGCTTTTACTTTGAGTGGGTGTTGTGGAAAACCGTCTTCAGCAAGTGTCGCTAGTCACTTGTTTAATTAACAACACAATGATGTTGTGTTATGGAAGGCATTTCTGTAGCCAGTGTGAACCTTGTGAGGAAGAAATCAGGAAAGCAGGGTCAAAAAGACTGAGGAGAATGCATCTGCTTTATTTTTCTGTGCATTTCCTGAGGTCAAGTGTGAAGAGATTGAAATGGGTGCGAAAGGAGTTGCTGACCTTTGGCAGTGCTGTGCTTCTTGCATAGCATAGTCAAGCTGTGTCTTCCCAGATCCTCGGTGGTGGCATGACAGTAGTTTGAAACCGAAGTCTTGCCTTCCACGAGAGGGAGGGTTAAAGGACTAAATGTCTCCGTATTCTTTGTGTGGGAGCAGAGAGCTGTACCTCCCCTGCGCTGCCTGGGAGCCACGGGCATTAGCAGATGATGTTTCTGAGGGGAAGGGACTGACTGGAGCTGCTGAGGGCTTGTGCCATTCTTGTATATCAAAAGAATCTTGATTTTTGGGGTTGTGCTGTACATTTTGTGCTGTGAAGTTCATCTTTAGTGCTTACAGAAGTTTGTGTTGGGGAGGAGGGAGAACTTTTCAAGTAGCATTGTAGCTTTGCTTGAAACGTGAGCTCCGTTTCTCACTAAGCAGTGACAGTCGCAGCTATAGAGTACGTAGAGGATGTCAGTTGCGCATGGAGTGCTAAGAAAGCCCCATCAGAACCAGCAGCTTTCAGCTGGCGTTCCCAGCCTCTCTACGTGTGTGGGAGGCATGGAGCTGGCTTAGCTATTTAAAAAGACCTGTTTGAGGATGGAATAAAGCATAGAATATTGCTTAATTGACAAGGAAAAAGTCCGCAAGAGTGGTATGCGTGTTGATTGGTTTTCTAGAACTAGTTTTAAGTATTCTTGTGTTTTAACTGAATACTGGCCTTTTCAAAACACTTACCGGATTTGTAAGCTTTTAGAAGCGCAAGGATGAAAGGAACTGCATCCATGTGAATTACTACCTTATGCCTCAAGTTAATACTTCAGCAACAGCACCACGTTATCACTGTGACACGCATTGCTGGCAGCAATATATGGCTCCTTGATTAAGTGAAGGTTACGAAGTAGCCCTGGTTTTGCTCTTGCTTTGATTTTGTAACCGGTTCATGACACTTAACGCGACCCATTTAGAGTAAACATGGTGCCATTGCGCTTGCACAGCATAATTTTTATAACGCAAGCATGTGTCAGCCTTGTCTGGGCACCCGCACCTAATGTTTAACTGCCCATGTCTCTGTAGGCACATACTTTAAAAGTTAGTCAGTGTGCCCCAGAAAGTGGGATAAGGTGGAAGATACGTGCACAGTGCTGTATGCAGGGATGGTCTTTAGGATGCTCTACCATACTGGTAGCTGGTGAGGAAAAAGGACCAGTGACACAAACAGGTGGTTCCAACTTGTGGCTAAGTACTGCAGTTACCCATGCAGAGTGGACAGGGCTGTGTCAGTAGCTGAGGGTTGTGACTCGTGGTTTTCTTTGCAGAGCCTGACAGGCCATACAACGCCCGTTGAGAGCCTACAGATCAACACGAATGAGGAACTCATTGTTGCAGGGTCCCAGTCAGGATCCATTCGAGTTTGGGACCTGGAAGCTGCCAAAAGTACGTTTCCGTGAGTTGTCACTGCTGCTAATGCACACTTTTTGGAATATCCTTATGCTTAATATCTGTGCTGACCCAGAAGGTTCCTAACTTAAGAAGGAACAGGAGCCTGGCATTGCTTTTGCCTTAATTTCCAGACCTCTTGGAGGGCTTTTGTGCGCTTCCTGCTCAGGCTGCAGAGCTGTGTATGCGTGCTCGAGCAGAAATTTTTACGTTTCTAGGGTTTGACCTGGGTGTGTTGAAATTTATATTCCAGATCAGTTTCCATGCATGTATAGAGTAACTAGGCATATAGAATTTGTATTCAGAGTCTCAACTTGAAATTGTCAACCTCAATAAAAGGATCCAATATCAGATTGGAAGTTTTAAGTGTATTAGGTTCTGCATAAGTCCAGGAATCCCTTGCTTGCTGACCGCTTGTTCTCGTTCTTAGTTTCTAACTTCTTTTTCTTCCTCAAGTGATTTTTCTCCTCTTCTGCTCTTGTGTGGCCATATAAATAGACAAAGACCTAATTTTTAAGAAGTCGTAAAAGCTATGAACTCGTCAAGCTCTGAGCCTTTAAAGGCCAACTGCTGAGTCATGCTTTATTTATTGTGTGTTCTTCAAATCCTAGAACAAGTGTGCAAAGGTATCGTGAATCACTTCAATGCATTCCAGGAGGAATGCAGTAAAATGACCGAATATTTCTTGTAAGTTGCTACTTGTTTGTAGAAAGAATGTGTAATGAAAACAGACTTACACTGGCTGAGCTAAGAAGGCAAACAGCAGGTGGCATAAGTAATAAAAACCACTTTTGTCATTCAGACAGCTAGAATTGGTTCGGTGACAAAATAGTTTGGCTCTACCAGTGGAGAGTAACTGATCTGGCTGACTTTATTAGGAGACCTATGAGCCAGTGTCTGTGCAAGTGACCACTCCAGGTCTGTTCCAGATGATGAAGAGATACTGCCCTTGTCATTATCTGGGCAGTTTTTTTTCCTCGAGAATGACTTCTGCATTCATCTCTGCTTTTAGAGATATGGTGTACCCGTTCTACTGGTCCTTTCTGGTTTCCAGAATTACAAGGGGCATTACTTGATTGGTGACTTGCTGAAACACTGTGATCATTTCTTTGTCTCATGCTTCCTAAGCATACCTTCCCAGTCTGTGGGATGCTTCTTGCCGTTGAAAGAGTCCAGGGCAAATATTGGAATGTAAGAGGCAGAAGTCAGGCTTGTGCCTGGACAGGGGTGCAGAGTCCCAGGAAAGGGTCCGCCTAATAGCTGCAAGGTGAATGATGCAGGCAATCAAGTGTCCCTTTCACTTCCTGGCTAAAACTGTCATGCACCCCTACGTATGCCCTCTTTGTAACAAGTGGAAAGATCTAGCAGCTGCCTCGAAATGTGGCTTTTTAGTTTTATTTTCAGATGTTTGGAGTTTTGTTCATAGTTCCCACACATAAGGACAGGAATTTCAGCAGGATGATTGAAAATGGGCCCTCTGTTGCTGATTCATTGCATTGCAAGGTTAAAGTCGGAAACATTTCCATAAAATAACATACACAGGTGAATAAATGATATGTAGCATGTCTAAGGTACGTTGCATTACCATGTGCTTAATGGTGAGGATAGTATGGGTAAACTTTTGCATGCTGTTTGGGTGAAGTGAACTGCTAAATATTTGCTCCCTACTCCTTCTCTCCGCCCCGCTTCTCCTTTTCCAGTTCTTCGTACCTTACTCGGACACAAAGCGAATATCTGCAGCCTTGATTTCCATCCTTTTGGAAGCTTTGTGGCATCTGGCTCTTTGGACACAAACATTAAGGTAAAACCCAGCTTCCCCTAGAGATTGCCCTCTTTCCTTGGCCATATCTTTGTTCTGAAGAGTGCTAGAATGTGTTCTGTGCCGAGCTGTTGGTAGCTGCTGCGCATCATCATTTCCATGTGTGTGGGCAGGTGTATTAGCGAGTGCTTTTGAAATGCGTGCGTGTATTTTCAGTGGTAGCTCACGAGTGTGACTCCTCTGTTGTGGAATGCGGCTCCGAGTTAGGTGCTGGCCGAGACCTGGTGTCAGCAAGCGCAGATGGCCTGGTTGCTGTGGATTGCATCTGCTTCACCAGGCTGGTATTTGACTGTAGGGGCTGCAGTGAGAAATACCTTATGGAAGTGATTCTCACCTGGGATTTAGGTCAGGACATACCCCTGAAACAAACAGGGGTTTAACAGCCCCTTCGGTGTTTTCATTCTGTGGTGTTTATCAGCTCGGTGACAGGAAGAGCTCTTGTTCTGGCAGGACTCTTGGGCTCCTCACACTCTGCTCTAAGCGTATCTTGTCTTTGCTTTTCTTCCTGTAGCTCTGGGATGTACGAAGAAAAGGCTGTGTCTTCAGGTACAAGGTAAAATGCTTCCTTAGTATTCAGGCAAAGAGGGGAGAAAGATTTCTGTCAAGGACTTGTGAGCAAACCTAAAAGTGATTATGTACAATTACCTTCCTAGTTTTCCAGTATAGAAATAAGATCTGCACAATTTGTGAAGTGGTCTGGTAAACCTCTGCAGGCTGCTGTGAACTGTGTGGGAATATGAAATGGATATCATAGGAGTTAGTGTTCTGTAGTCTGGCTGGGGGTATGGAGAGCGTCCATGAGTGTTAATACTGTCGCTGACATTACCATGCAAATCCCCACTGTGCCGAGACGGTTCTGTTCTTGAGGTCTTTACTACCCGAAGAACTTGCTGTACATTAATTTCATTCAGAAACCAACTTAATGGCACAGCACTTCTATCTGATCACCCACAGATCTGTGTAATTTAAAATTGATTCTTATTAATTAAGCCAGATTTGTATTTACCATGTTTAAACTGATGCCAGAAATGTCTAGATGAGAGCGATTACACCCATTTAGTGTGGATGGGTGTAGCTTGAATGTAGTGTTTAGTGTTCTGCGAGCTGTGGACTTTGTGAAACAGTTACTTGATTTTGTATTATTGTATAGGATTGAAAGACAAAAGCCAGAATTCACTCTAAAGGAACAACAAAAAAAACCCCCACCAATCCCTCAAACTATTTGTTTTTCTCATTTCAGGGTCACACAGAAGCAGTTCGATGTCTCCGCTTTAGTCCTGATGGGAAATGGTTAGCCTCTGCTGCTGATGATCACACTGTGAAGGTGATTTATTGTGACACCCTCCTGATGTGCTCGTGGCACATGGGAACACCAGGATCGTCTTTTTACCAGGCATTACCAGCACTCACTTGTAAACACCTTTAGTTCATTAGGCAGTTGGCTGAGCCCTGTGGCTTTGCAGGGACCAGTCTGTTGATGAGGATCATGTCCAGTGGCCCACAACATCCAGAGAAGAGCCGCACGTGATGAAATGCAGTTATCTGACAGACACATTGGTACTATGCACATGAGGGTTCAAGTTGTGATGGTGGTAGAGTTGTGATACCTTAACATTGGCCTCGGTCGTCTCGGTAGATGTTATGGAATGAGTGGTCTGCAGCACATTGCTTCACCATACCGGTCTCTGGCTCTGCTTAGTTAATTCAGTAAGCGTGTGTTACCGTACACGTTGTGTGTGATGATCAGGCTGAAAATTGCTGTCAGGGCTGAGCAGAGTGAGAGAAGTAGTTCAGAAAAGTATCGGCTGGAGCAGTGACTTCGCTTGTTTCAGGTGTGATATGGAGGGATGTGGGCAAAGGACTGCGTTTTGCTTTCAGCTTCTCTTGAAATACGCTGATCAGTCATTTCACTGTGGGTTTTTCAGTGGAGACTAGAGCACAGGAAGAATGAAATTGCTAACGGATTTGGAGCTTTTGGATTTTTGTTTGTTCGCTTTTGAGATATCTGCGGGGACAGGTGGAAATGCTGTATTTTATCCCAGTCTCTAAATATAAACCAGAAGCTTCTCGGGGACAAATTAAATGGAGAATTTAAGAGAATGCCAAAAAAAGAAGAAGAAAAAAATAAAAACTGCAGCCTTAAATGACGAGGACGGTACTCTTTCCCTGATCATTGCTTTCTGTGACAAACTTGAGCCTGTTCTTGGAGGGGGAGAAGCATTAGACGGTTGTCAGTACAAGGAAAGCCAAAGTGTGTTGGAATTGTCTAGCATTAAATCTTTTCAAGAGTCTCTCTGTTCTTTCCTTCTTCCAGCTATGGGATCTGGCTGCTGGGAAGATAATGTTTGAGTTTACAGGTCATACCGGCCCAGTAAACATTGTTGAATTCCATCCCAATGAATACCTTTTGGCTTCTGGCAGCTCTGACAGGTACATGAGGGGAGGGAGAGAGAAGGGAATTGTGTATGTTGGTTCCCTTTCCCAAGGCCCTCCTTAGGAAAGTAGAAAATAGGAATGTCGCACAACTCGGACCTGCCACTGCAAGAGCCTGACATCTAGTCAGCAGCATGTCACATCTGTGACGTGCAGAACATGGAGATCTTGCCTTCTCATCCAAAATTGATGGCACCTTCTGCCACAGTAGAAAGCAATGCGGTAGCCTCAAGCATCTCGCTAACCCAACTGACATGCTACCCCAACAGCAAGCAGTCCTGTGCAGCTGGCAGGGAGGGTGTCCTCTTAGCTCTGGGTCACCACTAGATACCTGTCCATATCTAGAGCCTCTAAGTGTCTGTGGCTGGATTCGTGGACCTTAGCTAGACCATTCATCGTACGTGCACAACAGTGAAGGTCATTCTAGCTATTAGTATGTTATTTCAATACTGGATGCTACAGCAGATTTCTAGAGGGACGAACAGTGTTTTTTTTCTGCTGTGTGTACAGGACAGTTCGATTCTGGGACTTGGAGAAGTTTCAAGTTGTGAGCTGTATTGAAGAGGAGGCTACTCCTGTCAGGTATATTAAATTCCTACCACAGTGTACTAGACAGGGACTGAAGTCAGGGTTAGGGGAGGCTTTTCTGAAAGTGAGACTTTACTGGGGACAAGTTTGTGCTGCTGGAGATGTTGCACAGGTGAGCATCGGGTCTGTAGCTTGTTAGACATGGGGCTGGAGGTGTTCAGTGAAGTCAGGGATAGAGCCCGGGGGTCCCTGGGAGACTGAGCACTGTGGGAAAGCTGTGCGTGATTCTCCACCTGCCTTCCTCCCAGGTGTGTGCTCTTCAGCCCGGACGGCTGCTGCTTGTACAGTGGCTTCCAGGACATGCTGCGTGTGTACGGCTGGGAGCCAGAGCGCTGTTTTGATGTGGTCTTGGTGAACTGGGGAAAAGTAGCCGACTTATCTATCCGCAACAACCAGCTGGTAAGCCACTGCTGCTGAGGAGTTGGGGAGGCGGCTGCGAAGCACAAGATGAAATCCTCCTGCCTCTTTGCAGACCTACTGACCTTTAAGCTTATGTCAGACTGTAAGGGGCCAGGGCGTGCAATGTGCCCAGTGCTTAGACAAAGCTTGTGTGCTTTTGTGTGCAGCAGCCTTGTGCTCCACTTTGTCTCCCTTTGGCTTCTGGAGGAAGGAACTGGGGGCTTGGTTTGACCAGTATTTAGAAACCATGCTTGGCAAAAGTTTTATCATAGCCTTTCGTAAAACACCGGGAGCTTAGAATTGGAAAAGCCAAAGAGCTGAACTGAAAATTCTCAAGCACGGTTGCTCAGGGTCACTCCATCGTGCCTGTCCTCAGAAAGGCTTGCGCGCACCCTCCTCCCTGGTGAATGACCTTGATCTTTTGCCTCTGCAGATAGGAGTTTCCTTTGCGCAAAGCAAAGTGTCTTCCTTCGTTGTGGATCTCAGCAGAGTCACAAAGTCGGGTTCCGTTCCTCACGGGCTGATCAGGGATGACGAACCTCTTGTGCCCCCTACCCCCACAGGGTCCTCCCTTCGCCGCATCTATGACAGGCCCTCAACTAGCTGCAGCAAGCCGCAAAGGTAAGGGAATCTGCTGGCTTGGTGGATTTCAAGGTTTTAAGGAAATGTACAAGGAGCTGAGTGCTCTCGCTCTCTCTGACAGAGTCCGTATGGCTTGCCCTGACAGCATCTCTTTTTTCTGCAGCAGAGTGAAGCACAACTCGGAGAGCGAGAGGCGCAGTCCCAGCAGTGAAGATGACCGGGATGAGAAGGAATCAAAGGCTGAAATTCAGAACCCAGAGGATTACAAAGAGATCTTCCAGCCCAGGAATGCTATCTGTCAGTACCAGGGTTTATTGTGCTTTTCAGTGGTGTTTGGAATAGAGCTGTGGGTGCTAAACTGGTTCAGTAGAAGTGAGCTTTGGCTTACGATAACAGAGGCTTCGCCTGTGACTGGGAGAGTTTAGAAAACTTTTATTTAATGTTCTGTACTTGGACACTCAACCGCAGATCATGTTGGTGAACTGCTGGAAGGTGGCACCTTCACTAGGATGCAGTAGTGTCTGGTCAAAGCCTGGTTCAGAATCCAGAGCTCCATTGCAAGCATGTGGCCTGCCTGTCCTTCTTGGGAAGGACTGCTGTGTTACGGTATCTTTATTAGCTTAGAATTTTGATACGTATAAAATCAGCAGCCTCCATTAAAGAAGGAAAGGCAATGTGTTTTGTTAAAGCGGAGATCGTTGTTTAGGAGGCATAGAGCAATGCCTGTGTCTTCCTTTTAAGTAAACAAGAAAAATGTGATACTCTTTCTAAGCAGTTAATAGTCACTATTTTGATTTACTTGTGTAAATTAGTTCAGCAGGAGGTGATTTTTTTATAATATAATTTGTTGTGGCAGTGCATTTTCTTGTGCCTCGTATCTCTACAGCAGCAATGCACGACATGGGTCAGTTTTGTCCCTCCTATCCATGAAGGCTGAAAGCCTTTGGGTAAACTCAACAGCAGCATCAAGGTCCGAAGGAGATGACTCTGCTTGCCATATCACTGATTTTTCCCTAATCTGTGGAGTTGCTGGAGATCTCCCAGCTCCAAGGTTGGGTTGTCGCTAATCTGTAGCCTTGGATGCTCCTCTGTTTGTTAATTGTTTTTCTCTCTTGCTGTAGGTCGAACCCCTCCTCGAAACAGTGAGCCCTTTCCTGCCCCTCCTGAGGATGGTGAGTATGAAAATGACCCCTTGTTGGGAACGGGGTTAATGGCCCTCAGAAGAAGGAGGGATGCATGTCTGCAGAAATGACTACTTGTGGTCTAGCTATACAGAAACTTTGCTATCAACTTCTCTTGAAAGGAGCAATCAGTTTCTGCTTTCCCACTTCTTTCCATCCTGATAGACCCCGTAACTGCAAAGGAAACGGTGAAGCCCAGCCAAGCTGCGGATGTCCAGACCCCGTTGCCAAAGCAGGAACTTGTACGTATCGTATGATCTGTTAATAGCTGTTCATGTGCCCACTCTGAAAAATGTGTACTGCAGACTTTACCATTTCTAATCAAGCCTATTCCTTTACTGAAGAGCAGTAAAAGTGCAGCTCAGATGTTTGTTTTGCCCAAGCAGCAGAATCGAAGGCCAAGCCTCCAGCAGGCGATGGCTCTTTTGCTTTTGTTCGCATCTCGCACTCGCAGTGGTGCTTCTCCTTGCGTCTCCGAATTGGGACGCTGTGAAGAGAACCAAGTGCTGGATTTCTGCAGGTGCTCGAACTGAGGCTTTTCTGTAGCCAAAAGCACAAGCAGCCGATGGGCAGAATACATTATTCCGGCTTCTTCAGCATTCTCTCTTCGCCTTCAGGCTGGCGGCGGCCCATTGCCCTGATTTTAGATGCTGGTAACAGTGACAGCATTTGACACTTCTATTGGGGGATCTCCATGTTCTTTGTAAACCTTAATTACATCTTGGTGTGTACCTGAGAGATACTTTTATTGAGTCTTAAATCATGCTAGCAAATTGGACCCTTCTGTGAGAGGAAAATGGATCAGGAAAAAAGGACATCAGGCTGGGGCCAGATTGTTGCTGCTAGAGCTTTTGTCCCAATTTCTCCAGCAGCCTGATCCGGTTCAGAGGCCACCGATTGCCTCCTCAACTGCCTTGACCAGAACAGAGCCGTCGGTGATTCCTGCAGCCAGGAATGAGCCCATTGGCCTGAAGGCCTCTGACTTTCTACCAGTAAGTATCTCTGGACAACAGTTTCCAGCCGGTGTTTGCATAGGGTGGCATCAGGAGGGGGGTGGTTCCCTGAGGTGCAGAAGAGTGTCTGAGGTGCTTTCTGCAGCCTGCAGTCCTCAGTACTGAATGAGAACACGCTAGCTCCTGCTCCCCCTCTGCTCACCTGGCGCTTCCCCTGCCAGCTCACCCTGCTGCCTCCCACCCGCTTCATCTCGCTGTTCCTGTGGGACTGGCACCTCAGGGCTGCTGGGTCCAGGCCCCATCGCGACTGACAGCAGGCTGTGCGAACACAGCAGCGTTGATCCATCCTCGCAAAGAATGCCTTATCAAAGCACAGAGGGCGAGGGATGAGGCAAAGAGAAATTGGTGTCTGCCATTGCACATACATAATTATTTCAAGAGTCTTTCCCTCTTGCATCTCGGAGGCTTCCTGGCCTCTCCTGGGAGGGCATTCCCTGTCCCAGAAGGGAGAAGGACTAGAGCATCATAGTGATCCCAGACTGTAAGTGTGAGCAGAGGAAGAGCGGTTCCAGCATGGTGTGGGCAACAAGCAAACAGAGTTGTAATAAATTGTGCAAGATTTATGCTTTGTAATAAAAATTGTTGATTTCAGATGAACACTTCACATAAAAAAACAGCGTTTTCGTGAAGAGATTTCTTGATTAAGACATACTGGGTTTGAAAGCTTACTTTTAATTTTTTCAGTTTTGAGAGTTTTTCCAAAGCTTCAAACATGTTTGTGATTGATGCAGTAGAAAAGGCAAAAGAGAAGCAGCCGAAATTGGGACAAATTGAGCATTTCCATTTCAAAATGTTTATGAAACAATCTGCAAGGAAGCCAGTATTTACTGGCGCTCTGTGCGCCAAAATGAGCTCTCACCTCAGCCAGAAAAAGCTCCTGCCCTTCTGTGCTGTCCTGCTCTGCTACTGCTCCTCCACTGGTGTCTGTGCTTTCAGGCTGTGAAAAACCAAAGCCAGGCGGAGCTTGTGGATGAGGAAGCCATGTCCCAGATCAGGAAGGGCCACGAGACCATGTGCGTGGTGCTCACCAGCCGCCACAAGAACCTGGACACCGTGCGGGCAGTGTGGAGCACTGGGGACATCAAGGCAAGGACGCGGAGGTGCCGGAGGCTCGGGGTGGGGGGAGCAGCTCTCTTGGCTGCCTCTAGTACCCCAAACGTAGGGTCTCGCAGCTTTCCTCCCCAGGGTGCACCGCAGAGTGCTGCTGTGTCCCACCTGCGGTTGAGCGGTCACTAAGAAACATGGAGAAACTTTCTCATGCAAGAGTTATCTTCTCTTCCCTGGCCAGCTCCATGTTTCCTCTGCCTTGCTTTTTGAAAAGCAGCACTTGGTGCTGATTGCATTAGTCTAACCAGTCTGAGCTTTGCAATAGACAACTTCTTCTTCCCCTTCTCTTTCAGAACTCTGTGGACTCTGCAGTGGCCATCAATGATCTCTCTGTTGTTGTGGACCTCCTGAACATTGTCAACCAAAAAGCGTGAGTGCTGTGTGGGGGCAGCCCCTGGGGTGCCCGAGGGCCATCGGGCTGAGCCTTGGGAGCGTGGCGTTCTGCCTGCCTCCTGTCCAGTGGGCTGCCGCAGCCCGAAACGCGTGGGCTTGTGGTCAGCTCTTCGGGTCTGTAGTGCCAGTAACTGCTGGAGTCGTGGGGGTCCTTTTCTGTAGGCAGGTGATGGCTTGCAGTCGGAGTCTTAGGGCTTCACAAGGCGATTCTGCCGAGTGGAGGAAATCCGTCAGAACCTGCCACTTTCTATCACAGGGGGGAGTCAGTGAGCTTGCTCGGTAAACTTGGGTGCTGCTGCCGGGACTTTTTTGCCAGAAAGCCTTATTTGTGTCGACTCAGCCCCGTAAAGCCTCAGTCTCCAATCTCAGAAGGCGTCCTCTTCTTTTCAGGTCTCTCTGGAAGCTGGATTTGTGTACTGTAGTCCTACCACAGATAGAGAAACTACTCCAAAGTAAATATGAAAGGTGAGGCCCGGAGAACACTGTGTGCTTGGGGGAGAAGGTGTGGATATTCGTGGGAGAGCTCCCCTGGGTATTTTGTAGCTGAAAGAAAATCCTGAAAAATCACAGCAGATACAGTGTGATGCCGATACAGCGCCTGGAAAAGAGCAGTGGAGTTGCCAAGTGTGTGGGGGGAAAGACGTGGAAAGTATGCATGGGCGGGAAGAGCAGGACATGGAGATTCGGCGTTGGTGCGTTGGGCTGAAGGCAGCTCGGGCAGCCAGGAGGGGTCAAGTCAATGGTGAACAATCTGGTGGGAGTGAAGCTGTCGACCTGGGACGAGGGGAATGAGGTCTCACAACAGCCTTGGGGTCGCTTGGAAGATTTCTTTGAACCCTGTTGTTCGGTGGCAAAAAAATGCAGCCTCTCTCGTAAGATGGAGTTTCTGCCCTTCCTCCTGGGTGAGAGGCTCCTGCCAAGTCCCCTGGGCAGGACACCTCTGCCCTTGGGGCAGGAAGGTCCCGCTGAGCAGGGTGTGTGCTCAGACCTTTCGAAAGGGCTCGCTTCGACAGTCTTGTCTCGAACCAGTACTGTGTTAGTTCCTGGCTGTTGCTCTCCTCACCAGGTTACGGGCAGTGGTGGGGTGCTGGTCTGGGTGGATTGCCCCCAGTGACTGGAGGTGAGTGAGGGCCGTGTGCTGTGAGGACGGAAGTGAAATTCAAGCGGGACCCGATTCTCTGTTTGGCTTTCAGTTATGTGCAGACTGGCTGCACCTCCCTGAAACTCATTCTCCAGAGGTTCCTGCCACTGATCACAGACATCCTCGCTGCACCACCTTCTGTAGGAGTGGACATCAGCAGAGAGGAAAGGTAAGGCACTTACTCACCTCCGCTTGCTCCCTTTTTGAACCAGCCTTTCTCGCGGGTGAGCTTTGCTCCTCGCCATCGAACTTTGATACTAGACCAGGCTTGCCTTTCGTTTTGTCTGCAAATACCAAACCCTCCTGCTCCGAGAAAAAGACCAGGGACTGCTTTTCTCTCTGTCACTGTGTGCTGAATCATAGCTAAATGAAGTGTGAGTCTGTCAGGAGTGAAACCACCCTGTGGCTTCACGCTCTACCTCATGAGACACAGCAGTTGTCAGCCAGGCCCTGGATTTCCAGTTTGTTCACAGGATAGCTCTGCCCTGAGAACTGACCCTCCAAAACTAGCACCTCCTTCCTCCCTGGACTGTGCTGCCAGAGGGGGAGAGAGGAGCGAAAGAGCTGGTGTGGATGCCATTCCCCTGTGTCATCAGGACGTGGGCTGAATCCGTGGTGTTTCTGCAGAGCCGTGCTCGCCTTTCAGCCTCTCCCAGGCTCTCCTGCTTGAGCTGTGCCTTTGGCACTGCGGGAACAAGCGCAGCTCTTTCAGCAGCTGAGGATTCACGCTGTGCCTGCTGTCTGGTTTTTGCAGGCTCCATAAATGCAAGCTGTGCTACAAGCAGCTGAAAAACATCAGCAACATTGTCAAGAACAAGTCTGGGCTCAGCGGCCGCCACGGTAGTGCCTTTCGGGAACTGTATCTCCTGATGGCTGTCCTGGAGTGACAGCCGCCACCTCCTCACGGGCACACAGGTGGCCAAGCTTCCCTCTGCTCCTGGCCTGGCTGGATTTCGCCTCTCTCCCCGTGTCCGTCTTCCACCGGCAGCACGACAGGGAAGCGGAGTCTCGCTGGGCGGTCGCCTGCCCGGCCCTGGCGCCTTGCGGGCTGGACGGGGGACGCGAGCGGAGGGATGCGGTGGAGAGGACCTGGCTGACGGAGGGGCCCCGCAAGGCCGCGGCAGGGAAGCAGCTTCATCTCGGCTCTTCCTTTTGGCATCAAGCTCCTGGCTGCTCTGTCTCTGCATGCTGGCCTTTCCCTGGTGGGATGCACTCCTCCAGCTTCATCGGACGTGAGCCCGGCGCCCAAGGACCTGCGTTAAGAGGAGGCTGGTGCTTGGCCGCTCGGAAATCCCTGCTGGTGCCCTGGGCTGTGGACGATCGACGTCTTCAGACTGTTGCTGGGAGCTGAGGTCCACCGGGATCTGTTCAAATCTGTGACTCGGACAGGACTTGTGTGTGTTTGCCTGCCGGGGTAAGGATTCGGGAGGGTGGAGGAAGAGGGGGGCATGGACTAATGTCTTTCTACAGCTGCTGGATCCGTGTTAGAGGGGGTTTTTTCCCAATAAATGTCTGTCAGAACCTTTCTGTCCCTCTCTTCTTTCCTGTGGGGAAAGAGGTTCCTGTTGGTGCTTCCCCTGCTCCTCCCAGCGTGTCTCCCATCTGAAACACTGCAGCCTGTTCTCTGGGAAACTGTAACTTATAAGGAATTTTATTAAAAGATTTGTAACTTTTTTTAAGAAAGTTGTGTTAAATGCCTGAATCTTTTGAAGTACTGTTCACCTTGGCACACCTCCTGGCTGGGAGCGCCCAGGGAAAGCGGGGCTGTGTTCCCTGCGCGTCCCAGTGGCAAGCCAGCTGTTCTCCCCTGTCCTGCTGGGAGGCTGCGGTGAGCGAGTCAGGGAGAGGGCCCTGGCCAGGCGGCTGGCAGAGCTGGCAGAAACCCCGGGGCAGGTTTCGCTCTGCTGGGTGGTTCCCAGCCCAGAGAGCAAAGTCATCGTTTGCGGCTTGTCCTGCTCCGGGGCCCGACGCGGAGCTCTCCTCTCTGCGCAAGGTGGTTCTGTGAGCTGCTCCTGGCAGGGCGCTGGAGCCTGGGACGCAGGAGCCCGGCCCCCTGGGTGCAGTGGGGCCCGCAGGGACACGAAACCCCACGCTGGCCTTGCCGATACCCCTTCCACACATGGTCCAGCTTTGGGGAGAGTGGGGAGCATTGTGCTCTGCTCTCTGGCTCTGGAGCAAGAGCAGTCGCTGGGTGGAATGAGATGCTGTGGCGCTGGGGCTTACTGAGTCTCCTGCTACTGAAGGGAGTCTGGCAGGTTCCCCAAGAGAGAGCTGCCAGAGGAGGGATCTAATGGGCTTCCAGCTGGGGGGAGATGCTGGGAGGGAGGGAGCAGCCGCCCTGTGGGGAGCTCAAACTCGCTGCAGGGAAAGAACCGCAGCGCAGGAGCACTGGCTTTAACAGTTTATTTAAAATAAGTTTTGTTACAAAACAGATTTTTTTTTTTTTAAATTATTAAAATATATACATATTTTTCCCTTTTTTTTTTTTTTTTTCTTTTAAATAGAATACGCTGTGGAAGCGTGAGAGGAGAGGGCTGTGGTGGGAAGGAGCCGTCAGTGCATCCGGTCGGTTAGCGCAGCAGGAGGGAGGGTACCCACGGGTGGGTGCTCAGAGGTGCAGGGCACAGCGTTGTCTCATCCGCACCCCTGGACAGCTGCTGGCCCAACACGTAACTCACCCGGCTTTTGGGCTACAGGTTTGGGGTTTGCTTTTTTTTTTTAATTCTTTTTTTTTTTTTTCTTTTTTGTTTTCCATTCCAAGAACATGTAAAACAGGGTATAAATATTTCAAACACGAAACAAGAGCGCTAAGTCCACCCTGGTGCCGCGTAACACGGGCAGCCCCGCCACGGCTCTGCCTCTGCCCTGGCAGCACCGGCACCACGCTGAACGGCGGCTCGCTCGCGCACGGCACCGGCCTGCCCTCATGCAACAACAGGGCTGGAGAAACCTACGGGGAAAGGAGCTGCTGGGATGAGTTTTTGGGTTTTTTTTCTGGCTTAAAATAGAGGAGGTGCTGCTGCAAAGGACAAGGCGGCAGCTGCTGGGGCGCAGCCTTGGGGGGAGCCCCCTCCAGCCAGGCACCTCCGCTGTCGGGCAAACAAAGCTGGAGAGCCGCAGAGAGCACCCAGCAGCTCCCTGCTCTGGCTAAAAACATCCCTCCAGCACAAATAAAAAAGTCACAGAGATGAGCAATCGAGGGGGCAGAGCCCTGCCCAGCACCGCTGCCCCCCCACCCTGAGATGGCTGCGGGAAGACCCTGGCCCCGTGCCGCTGATGGAGAGCGGTGCTGTCACCCTCTGCTCACAAGTCCCTGTGGGCACGGGGAACGGCACCGAAGCCTTCGTGTCCTCCAGCAGCCGGCTCTCCGTCGTGCCGTGCGGGGCTGGGGCTGCCACTCGTCACACGAGCACCGGCCTCAGCTTCCCTGTGGGGAGACAGGCGTGGGTCACGCTGGGCAGGGGGCATGGCCACCACCGCCCCAGCCCCCCTGCCCGCGGCATTTCAGGCACTGTGGAGCTGGCACCGTGAGCATCCCCATGAGCGTCCCCACCACCCTGGCACCCCTGCCCAGGAAGCGGAGTCCTCCACCAGCGCCCGGCCGCAGGCACTCACCTGGCAGCCACGGCTGCCCCTAAGTCAGGCTGAAATTGAAGGGGAGAGAGGTTCAGCCCGGGGCACATCGCTCCCCTGTGCACTCCCAGCCGCCGGCAGCGGCTTCGCACCAGGGGTGCTCTTGGGGAAGTGCTAATTAGGCTCCCAACGGCTAATTAACCACTAGATTACAGATCAATTAGCTGCTCCATACTGGTTTTGCCTGCCAGCGTCCGGCTGGGACAAGGCTGGCAGCGGAGCCTCTCAGAGCAGGGGACCCCGGCTGGACCCCTGGGGTGCGGAGCGGGGCGGTGGGACCCTACCACCCACCTGAGGTCTGGAGCTTCCTGCGGATGGAGGCGGCACGGCCGGAGGGCTGCCTGGGGCTGGGGGACGCGTGGCTCCGGCCGGAGGGTGCTGCGGTCCCCGGCGAGTCACCCTGGGGGAGATGGGGCACGGCCGCAGCGTCAGCCCGTGTGGGGGGACCACAGGGCTGCTGCAACACAGGGCTTGGGGACAGCCCACGTCCTGCCCGGTGATGGTCCCCAGCCACCCAACAGCAACCAGCCCTGGGGAACACGCGTGGGGCAGGACATGGGGAGCCCCCCGCTCTGGGATGGGGGGGGACAAGGGCAGGGGCAGCCAGTTACCTCCAGCTGCTCCTGGTTGAGCCATGAGCCCAGCTCAGCCTTGCGGGAGACGGGACCCAGCTCCACGGAGCGAACTCTCTCGGCGAACTTGAGGGAGCACAGCGTCTCGCTGGTGTTCTTCTCGGCGGGGGAGACCTGTGGGCAGGCAGAGGCAGGCAGAAAGTCACCATGCCAGCTGCCTGCACCCCCCCGGACCCCCCATCCCGGCGAGGTGCTATTATTACCCCGCTGCTCCCGGGCCAGCCCCATCCATCTGCGCCCGGGCCGGTGTCCGAGTGAGTTGGATCCCCTGTCACCAGCCACCCCGGAGCCAGGGACAGCTGGGGAGAGTGGCAGCAGGTGGCCGGGGCTCGGGCCCCCCGAGGGGCTCGGTGCAGGCGCAGGCAGCCGGGGGGG
>Ga0065711_1036743_pt1 | contig 20641 bp, 14 predicted proteins | sample Hoacrofraction12_FD_59098 | JGI IMG/M metagenome (GOLD analysis project Ga0065711, IMG submission 59098) | Hoatzin crop microbial communities from Cojedes, Venezuela - Epithelial fraction 12 v2 (version 2) | ecosystem: Host-associated > Birds > Digestive system > Esophagus > Crop | place...
AAAAAAAAAAAAAAAAAAAAAAAAAAAAAACAAACACTGACGCACTGCACTAGTTATTATTAGATATTCTTAGTCATTTTTGTACATGAAGATTTAAGTTCTAAGATGGTTTATATTAATAGTTATGCCTACGTTTATATTGTAGAATGAATTTAAAACCTGTTCCAGAGAACTCAAGGCAGCCTGGACAGATGTACCATTGTTAGCGGTGTTTGGGCAGCCATGTGGTCCAGATGTTCTGCACTTTTATATTTGCCACCAGAGTGGTTTACGGGCAAAAATTCTGACAGGCTATGTTTGGGTTTGTTTCTTTTTAATCTTGCTTTGAATAACCAGGATGATGTGCATTAGAAAAAGGAGTGGTGTATGGAAAATACTGCAGTTAATTGACTTGTCTGTCATGCCTTGGAGGGTCTCTTTATTTTCGCATAGATATCTGAGTGACTTGGTGAAACTTTCCTGTAAACAAAAAGTACTGCAAATGCGTTTTTCAAAAGTGACCTTAGTATTATTTCACCGTTATGAAAAACCTAAAACCGTGACTTTTCGATATACCTGTGCACCGATACACATACCTTTTACATTTTACAGACACTGGCGCTGTTGTAGTTACTATGCACAGTCCAAATCGGCTTCAGAGTTTGCGTAAAAGGCCAATTATAGTTTGTGTTGGTAAAATGGCAAGTTGTATACAGATAAACTACAGCTGAAGAGTAATGTTTGACTGAATTCAGACTACCAAACAGATCCATCTGCCAGTTTCTGTCTTTGCTTATGTTGAATTTTTGTGTTTTACTCTCATAAATACATCCCAAAAGCAGGCCAAGTGTATCACTTGGCCTGTTATCTTTGCTATCTTGACTTACACTATTGTATAACTAAGCATTGATTCCTACCAACAGATGCAAAATGATCACTAGTAATTGATCTAAAGCTACAAATTCAACAGGGTACTTCTTCTATAGCACAAGATGTTTCCCTACTTCTTGCATTGTAGCACAACAATTTACCAAATTGGACTCCAGCAATAATTTTCTATTAGTCTTCGTCATACCGGCTGATCTTTTGATAGTATTAGATTGGGTTTGAAGTTCTTTGAATTAAGTCTTTAAATGATGCGAGTTTACATCATTCTATCAGGCGTTCTTATTTATACTTGACTGAACTGATAATGTGTTTTGGGGTTATTTTGTAACTAATTTGATGTAATAGCCATATGGACAGTAACTCTATTAACGCTTGCTAGGTTTACCCTTTCATTGCTGTACTGAAGTGAAAGTCTTTGGTTCAGTGTCGGGAAACAATATACAACATACTACACGAGTAGTAACAAAGAATTAAAGGTCTGACAAAAGGCAGGTAGCTGGGGAAGCGTCACTGAAGCAGCACCACTGAGGATGCATGTGTTGGAAGAAGGGAACAACAACAAAAGAACAACAAAATTTACGAGCCAATGAGTCAGTGAAAAGGCTTTTTAAAAATTCAGGTGAATATATGACTAAGAGCCCCTAGAATGCCATTGCAGCCCATGGCAGTGTTTTTAATAAGATTTTATTAAAGTTTTATAAGTTATTTTAACGAGACGGGAAAAAAATAAAAGACTTTAAACTGTTGGGTCACAGCAAGGTGGCTGTTGGAGTTTTGGACCACTTTATAATTAGCTGAATCCAAATATGTTACAGTGCAGGCCGTTCACATTGACAATGGTACTAACTTATTTCTCTAGAAGCCTTTAGAGTAGATATATTTTTGTCAAAGCACCCCATCCTTCCTCGATTTAAATTTCAATATTGTTCCTGAAGATATTTCTGTATATTAATGGTACCTTTTTTAAAAGAAACAGAAAGTTACTTTTTTCTATATGAATTAATATCTTACTTGATCTGCTTTTCCTTGACTTTCCCTTAGAAGAGGGGGTAGGGTTGGGTCAGTTTACTGGATATGACTGTTTTCAGATACTTATAAACCTTTTTGTAGATATGCTTAATTTTTAAGCGATTAGGCACTGAGAGTAGCAGAAATCCTGCAAAGCTTTATAGTTCACTAGGCATTTGCCTTTGTTGGTTCTCTGAGTGATGTCTTGATTTCAGTAGCTAGAATTTTCCCTGAATCTACTAGAAGGGGTATCAGTATTTTCAGGTAACAAAGTCTGTTAGCACAACAAAAATTTCAGACCAATATCTTACTGTATTGGGGTTGGGTTTTTTCCTTGTTTGTTTTGTTTCAATTTTTATTAATTTCAGCTGCTTTCATTTTGGAAGAATCTTCCTGCTATTGTGTGTACTTCAGTATACCAGCAAACACTGTTACCCGTTAACACATTGTCCACAAATGCCTCTAGAGAAGAAATTGTTGCACCTTATGTATATCTCAAGCAAACCAAAATATGATGCTTTTCTGCTTTGTTTATTCTGAATATGTTGTATCATACTTTACTGAACCCATTTTAACGTAGCTAAAGCTATCGATATTTATGCATTTCACATTATTTTCTGGATCTGAACCTGTGTATAAATCTTTCTTTAAAAAAAAAAAAAAGAAAAGCATTTACCATAGTTGTCCTCTGTGACTTATCCATGGGAGGGGGGAATCTTGTCTCAAGTGTAAAATGCAGTACTGTCCCAGTTTTCCTTGGCTTTTATTTATTTAGTGATCGTTGATATACCATGTGTAGTTTTGAGGTATACAAAATACATTGTCGTAGCCGAAGCTACAGATCTAAGCAGCTGGGAGAAAATTACTGTAATGTCTTCTTAATTGTTCTAGTACTGTATACAAATATGGGAAAAATGTTCTGCAGAACATTTGAGATGCAGATTCTTATCCCCACAGTAGGTTATTTTCCAGATACTAGACCAAATTAATCAAAACTCAATGATCTTAAAGGTCTTTTCCAACATTAATGATTCTATGATTCTAAAAACATCTATGGAGATTACTTAATGTTCTGCTTATGGCAGAGCATTGCCCCTTGAATGTGCTGTGATTTCAGAAATAGAATATATTTATTTAAGATGAATGAATGCTCTTTTATACTAATACAATATCCCAAAGTCATGAGCAAGAGACTTCTTGGTAGTTTGGGTTTCTATTTTATAATATTGGTGCGTGACTTTTGAAATTAAAGTGATAAGCGTTGTTGGAAAGGGGCACAGGAACAAGGGACTGGTAGACGCGTGTGAACTTCCAGTGTTTAAATTCTAGCTTTGGTCTTTATTATTGGGGTGAAAGCTACCTTTGTAGCACAAGGCTGAAGAACATGCTGCAGTTTCTATGAAGTAGAAACCCAAGAGAGTTGTAACTCGCATCAGAATGAGGGAATGCCTTATAGTTTGGATGCCATCTTTTGGAACAGGATATTAAATTGAAGCAGTTTTAATTTCCACTGCCTGTTTAGCTCCTGTATGGATAATGAACAGACTGACTGCAACAGTTGTAGCCGTGGGACAGCTAAGAGAGGATGAAAGGAAAGCTGGCCTTTGTTCTCAGTATGGCAAAGTTATGGCAACAAAGAAGAGTTAGGAAAAAAGTTTGGGGTGTATATATATATATGTGTGTGTGTGTGTATGCGTGTGCGCCTGGATGTGTACATTCTGAGAAAAAAATGTAGGAAAAACAAAAGCATGACAGGTCTCCAAGAGACTATAACGTATGTTGACCCTTTGAGTGCACTCCCTTTTTTTGAATGCTGAGTCTAATATGGCTACCTCTCCTAAAAGACTACTTTTGTTAACTTCCATTTGCTTTCAGGCGTGATCATGTAATCTTTTCAGCTATTGATACCATTTGTATATCACTGTATGCTTTACTTTTCCAAGAGCAACGTTTATAGGGCGCAGACGACGTAAAGGCTGAATATACAGTGGTAGCCAAACTATATTGCTGGAGCATTTTTGTGTAACCTCTGCCATAGTCATTTGGGTTGCAGGACATGGGCCCGCTAATTCTAGTTGGTTCAGTGAGATCGGTTTTTGTAACAGCAGAAAATACAGTGCTCATGGGGTGGTGGACTTCAGATTTTGCCAGAAGTGACGCAGTAAGGCAAATGCTGCTCTTGAAACTTACTCTGGAGTTTACATTTGCAGTCCTGATTTTGCAAGGAAACATAACTGTGCAACTTGTGTGTTGTATACCATACGTTATCCATTAGATGCCGTTTGTTTGCCGTGCTTGTTTGATAGATTGCAGAGCTCCTAGGTATCTTTGCCATGTTTTGTAATACTTGTGGCATTCTCCTTATCTTGCACATGTTGTGGATCTGTCACTTACAGCTGCCAGGATGCTGAGGCACTTGAGGACACCAAGCACCACGAACGAGTGCATTTAGGCTGTGAAAGAATTCCTCGCCTCTTCCCCCGAATTCCCCAATAAAAAGGCACAGTGAGGTTTATGCTCTCGCCTAAGTACTATTATAGTCATTTATATACTCAGTATTTTTTACTGAATTGACAACTTTGAAGAAGCTTATGAGATGGATGTATATTTTATGTTCCCCCACCAATTCTTCAAAGTCAGAAATCTAGGAAGACTTGAGATGAGATCTCCACTCAGCAACACACTAAGCTCACGCTGAAACCCATCCTTACCTAAGGGGCAGCATTGTTGTTTGCACTGTGACAGTGCAGGAGCCCCCATTATGGACCACTACGCTCTTGGAGTTGAGCTTGGGCTTGCGTGATGTTCCTGTGGGAGGCACGTCATTGTGACCTAGGGCCTTCATTGACCTGCATTTTTAAAAACGACTGCAAATAGCTTAACACTTAATGAGTTCTTCCAAAGAATTGTATTGTAGTTTCTGGGTCTTGAGTGCTACCATACACCAGCAGACCCACATTGTACTGGAAAAAACCACACCTGTACAGGCTAACTAACCAGGCTTCCGAATGTAATGGTCTAATCTACTCTTTTCACCCCTACCACTGAAACCTTCTTTTCCCACACACACTGCTACCCTTTAATCAGTGGTTGGCTCTTTGAAGGTGACAAAAGCAAGAGGGGCATGTATGCGCGTGTGTATGCGTGTATGAGTACATGCGTGTGCACACACACATTGGAGAGCAGTGACTTGCGACGTGTTTTCTGTACAAAAGTGTTCCCATGTTAGGTCATAAAACAACATGAGGTTTCTCAGACAACAATTTTCCAACTTTCTTGCTAGATTTCAGTCACTTTCCTTCACATTACGCCATAAGGTGTGATTTTCAAAAATCGCACCTGAAGAAAACCACAGATCCTGCTGACCTGGATGCTGCAAAAACCTTCTTTCTCAGCAGTGCTTGCTTTTAATAACCAGTATCTGTTGACAGTTTTAACACAACTGATTTGCTATGATCTTTCTTCCTAGAGCCCAATCCTTCAACTTTTATTCTCACACATAATTCCACTGAATTTTGACCCAGTATTTGGCTTTATTCTCTCTAAAGCTTGGTGTAAACATGCCTTACAATAGTTCATCTCCATCAATGGTATAACAGACCTACTGCCTTCTTAGATGTGTGTAGTTAAAAGTCAATAAGCACATTTATAGAATGTCATACTTTCTTCAAAAACCTCTAATTTGATATTTTTAAGTGCACATGTTGTCATGTGTATAACATGCTAAAGTACATTAAACTGTGATAATGAAACTGAAAATATTTAATAAAATATTTGAAATATTTGCAAAGGACCTTCAAATAGATTTCTTTATATTCGTTCTATTTTGATTATCTAGTGTGTGACTGTAAAGAGTTTCCCATTTAAAGCTAATGATTGCAAATAAATACTATTCAAATGGAGCTTCTTTGCTACTTCACCTGCTTTACTATCAAATGATTGTTTGCTTCAACACACGGCTGAGTTAGCAGTATTTGCAGAATTTGTTTTTAGCTACAGTATGAATTCACCGGCTTTTTTGTACTTGAAAAGAAACAAGCTCATTTTCCACCTGAAAATGGAAGATGCCAAAGTCCAGAGATGGATCCTCAGAACTGTAAGCTGTAGTTTCCTGTCAGATCATGCATTCAGCTTCTACACAATGACTGTAAGGATGTCACATGTTTTGCAAAGAACTTCTGCCCTTTTGTTCTTGCTTACGCGTGTCTGTAATGGAAGCTTCCGTTTTATTTTTAAAAGCTTCTGAGCCTATTCAGCACTGTTGACATTGTTGGAAAGATCCATAGACCCATACAGGTGCCCCAGAATTCAGTGGATTTGTATCAGCATAAAGCTGGGGATTGTGGGACAGAGAGAGTCAGGACTCAGTGCGGTTAGGCAGTGGGAGAAAAGTTCACCTTTTCTCCTGAGCTTTCCAGGTACATGCTGTGTTACTGGATTTTGTTGTCTTTGCTCAATTGGAAGCTCGTTTGTAGTCCACACAAGAGAAGTCATCTCACATGAAGAAGCCCTTGCTATGTTTTCGTATGTTTGTCTTTGGACACTAAGAGAACTTACTCAGAAATGGATTCTCTTTTAGAAATAAGTAGCAAGTGTCATCAATGCTTAAAGGTCCACACTGCTTTGGAGACTTATTTAAACCAGGACTCTGTTCTGCCCGTATGTATTACTCTCTTGAGGCTTGAAAATCAGATTGTTGGGGATCTTGTCTTTTCTTGTCCTTGGATACCTAAAGTCTTCTTGATTGCAGTGTGTTTTTCTGATCACAGAAGACCCAAGTACAGGCTTCATGAAGCCAGCAGACACCTGTTGTTCACATGGGAGCAGAACTCCTGTCTCTGAGTCAAAAGTAGCAGAAGGGAATCCCTTAGGTTTGTTTTTTCAACTATGTGCTATTTACTCAGGGAAGAAGAAATGTATGCAATCTTGCACTGCCTTTAGTGGGTATGCGTCGGTATGTCTGCAAAGAAACCGGTATTGGAAGAACTTCAGCGTTGAAGGCCATGTAACGGTCACACTTGGGGAAGAGGGAGAAAAGCGCTCGTTCATTGAGCAAAAAAAGCTGGAAAAAAGAAATATAGATTCTCTCAGAACAGTATGCCTGGCCAGGGACACTGAAGTCACTATTCTGGGTTTTTTTTATTACCAAATTACCTTAAAGCAGTCATCTTCATTCCTCGAACTCCCATCTTTTCTCATCTGCTCTTATTTTGTTCTTCCAACAAAAGACCTGCTGAATTCAGCTAACTCTCAGTGCATCTCCATCTGGTTTGTTACCCAGCTTTCACTCACGTTGCTTCTTGCAGCGGCATGGCATTACACTGACACTTTCTTAACAGTCAGGTAAGATAAATTTCCACGATACTTTTGGAAAAACACGAGGCGGAAAGGCATCATCCTCCTCAAGCGCCGCGCTTCTGCCAGGCGCTCTGACGTTCTCGCCGCAATACCATTTGTTGGGTCCTTTTTGTTGTTCATCCTGGAGTTTTTTAACGTGCAACTAACCCTGCTCTCAAACAGACTTTTTTTTCCTACAATGTGACAACATTGAGACACAAAGTACATTTGAGCGTACCATAACCACGCTATATACCAGCTTGTGAAGCTGTCGATTCTTCAGCAGGACACTAGCACTTTGTAACAAAATACGAGATGCGTTCGTATATCTGCTGCAAAGTTCTGTTTTGTTTTATTTTCAGAAATAAAACCTGTAAGTTATAACACCCACCATCTATTCAGTGTCATCTTCTTTTTGTGGACTGTTCTTGGCACAGAAACAGTAAGAATTGAGCTCTAATATAGTTGTATTTAAAATGTACTCTAGATTTCAGCTAGGCTTCATCGGTTGCTTTCTGATAGAAGAGGATAACATTGGCTCTTCAGCAGAAGTCAGCCAGCGCAAGAGGTAGTTGTCTCAACTCCAGCTGAAAATCCAGCCTATATAAGGCGATACAATAAGTTCATTCCATACAGAGCAGCACTTCAGCCTATTCATCAGCCCATGAAACAAGAGGAACTAGTCGAAATAGATCAAAAAATCAAACCAGTTGAGTCAGAACGTCAGGCCTAGCACCAAAGTGCAATTTTCGGAATGCAAACACCTAATACTTTAATCCACTCTGTAGCATTTTGTTTATTACTTTCGTTACCTTAGTGTTTGGATATGGAGAACTGGTATCGAGAGTGTCAGGTGCATTTATTATGGTTTGCACACTAAGAGAAGGATGGTGTTGCCATCAAGCAACATCCAGTTTAAGGAACCAAGAAAAAAAAAAAGAGGGGGGAAGAAGAAAATTGAGCTCTCAGCAGATGTCCTTCTGATCCAAAAGAAGTATTGGGAGTACATTTTAATGTTAGATATATGGCCTGCCAAAGGCTTCCCAGTTGTGGCAGAGCATCAGGCTCCAGTCAGATCACTCTGAACATCCCTTCCTTCCAGTGTCTAGTGGGTACCCTTAATACCTAGTCAACACCTAGAATTATGATTTTATTTCAGACTTTCCTAGTATGAAGAATCTTGATTTGTAGATGTTTTCATGAGTGAGATGCTTAAAATGGTATTGCTGCTGAAGGTCTTGAGACTCAGCAGCATGTTGCCGAAGTTTCAAGGTCTAGTATATCGGATACCAACCTCAGAACATTTACCACAATGAGATTTCTGTTCCAGCTGGGGCTTTCTAAATGCTCCTATCTCATATCACTGTGGATTATTACAACATCTTGCCATCTTTCAGGAGTTACAGAGAATTTAGACATCAGATAGTCCCAATCTGTCAGTAATTTAAGATTTTTTTTAGATTTAAAGTTTTGGTGTTAGTGTCCAGTAATAGTGGCTTCTGCAACATCACGAAGTCTTTTTGCAGTGCCAGCTCTAAGCATTACAGTAAACCTGAGATCTTGAGTCAGTCTATTTTCAGTCTTGAAAAATTAGGAACTTTGATTCAGGTGGCTTGCAGCGCGCCGTTGCCATTAGCGTAGATCAGGGGGATGTCATTTGAAGCAAATTCATGGCATGTCTTTCTCTGACAGATGGTTCCCTGTTTCATTCTGAGATGTTCTGTCCGGTTTGGTCCTCACTGGCTCCGTGAAAGACTCTTTCTTCCCTGTGGGTGAACCTTTCTGGGACTCCCAGTTGTGGCATTTCTCATGAAGTGGGGCTCAGGCTGAGGGAGGCTTCCCCCCACACCTCCTAGCCTCTTCCCTTCAGGACAGCAAAACGTTTCTATGCCATGACAACTTTGTCCATGCAGCTGGGATCTGTTTTTGCCCACAGCTGCTCGGATACAATTTTTTAAAACACAGTAAAACAAACCTAGCTGGGAACTCGACAGTAGAATCAGATCTTCGTGAACTTCCAGGTCTCGGTAGGCAATAGTTTGAGGGGTGCCATGTGTCTTGAGTCAGAGCAGCTATGGAAGCCGTGTGCAGAGATTGATGGGTTACTGCGTCAAAGCTGGGTTTCCTTTTGTTTTGGAGAGCAGTGTTTTCCAGTGGAAATAAGGTGGCAGGGAAATCACCATCGCAGCAGATGGACTATTTCCTTGTCTTCAAGAGGTTCCAATTCGAGAGCGAGGTTTGCCAACCAGTCTAAAAAAAGAGCAGAAACTGCAGTTCTAGTCTGTGGCTTGGAGTGGATACCGTGTTTTACTTCAGTGACTGTGGTGATAATTTTTCAGTCAGAAGTAATATGTGAGCTGCTTGAGGCGTGATGCAGTTTTCAGCCATCCCATTCGCTTCCACGTGACAGCTGTGTGTGGCACGTGGCAAAGGTGTTGCTAACAACCTGTGTGTATGTCATAAATAATACCAAGTGTTCGTCATCATTTTGATCAGTGCTTAAGAAAATTCTTCCTGCTGTGTTTCAAGAACATACGTTGTGCTTGGCTGGCACAAGGTATAGTTTTACCCTGGGAAGTGATGGAGGGAAGCATTTGCTTTGCGACTGTTTAATCTTGGTACATGATTTTTTGCAAAACATCTTGACTAGTAACTGTCTTTGGTGTACCGTGTGTCAGATATAGTTCATTCAGCTCTGGGATCTTTTAAAGTGAAGATAACTACTTAATTTTACTCAGAAATCCACACCAGCAAGGGAATCTCTTAGAAAAAAGAAGGGTTACTAAAGGATGGCGTCTGCAAATGCTAGATCTTGTAAGATGTAGGACACGCGCGATATATGATTGCAGACGTCGGAGCCGGGGTGTTGGCAGGTTTCGGCACAGGTTCACCGTGCAGTTGTGCTGACTGTTATGAGGCGAAAACAAACGAGCCTGTGGTTTAAACATCAGGATGGCTGTATCTTACACGCGTTTGATTCACTGGAGTCCAGCGCGTTGTCGCCAGCACCGTGTGCCCTTGCCGGAGGGAGATGGAGGGTTGCTGCGGCGGGAGGCTCCGTTGCGGTGCTGCTTGTCCTGAGCGTTTGCTGTTCCTTGGTTTTCTGCAACACCCCATTTTTAGCTTGCAGCTGGATATGAGGATGGGCACAGGTTCCTAGATCAGGCGCAGCTGTGGCATAGTGACACTGGGTACCGTAGTGTCGTCCCCTGACATGTGCAGCAGCCCCGTTGCAGGTTTAAGGCAGTAGAGGGGAAACCGGCGGTTCCTGAGCACCTCCGGGATTGCCTCCTTGGGGTGGCCAAGGGCGGTTACTGCCTGTTTCAAGGACAGGGCCTGGGTTTTATGGTGGCAGCACTGGCAAGCGTGAGCTTGGACCAGACTCAGCAGAAATGGAGGGTGTTCGTAAAAAGTCATTGTAAAAGTGAAGCAGAGTTTTACTGTCACGTCCATAGGCACATAACAACAGGATCCATTCAGTCTTTTATAGCTTTTGTATGAAAACCACCTGGAATGCACGACGTTTGCTGCCACGAGCTCTGACAGCTGCACTGCTCACACAGTGTGCGCTGTGCTCTTGGTTATTTATAAACAAGCGAGGGGAAAGAGCATTGATTTTTTACAGATTTCTGTATCTACCAGGTGGCAAAATGTACCTGACATGCCTTGGTCACCAGGTGATTAGAAGAACAATAATCGTCAGGTTATTTGTAGGGCAGGGTCCTTATTTTAGCATTTTATTATTTTAGCATTTTCAAACAGATGTGTTTTTTAAATAACTAATTTGTGAGTGTTGTACGTGGGATACATGTTTCATGTGTGAGAACCATGAAAACACTGTAATACGTAAGAGTCAATATAAAAGCAGTAGTTTCATGTGCATGGACTCTGTTAATCTGCGGCTCAGTTGAAAACCCTAGACAAACAATAGATGTGCTGCTCCACCTTGGCAAAACGATTCTATAATTGACAGCCAGGGGTTACCAGCAGGGGATTTAAAAGCATCTTGAATAATGAAATACAAATTTTCATCTTTTAGACCATTCAGAAAATACTCAAAGTGCTTTGCAGGATGAGTAATTTTTTACTAGTTTTGATTAATAAAACCACTAATACAGTTAATTTGACAATCCTCAAATAACTAGAACACAGTGAGTGTCATTTTTTAGATGCCACGCGTTGCCTCAGACCTAGATGGGAGCCCCTTGGCAGCACCGGCCCGTCACACTTGGCAGTGCTTACGGGAGGACACAGCGGCACGTCTGGAATGTGCAGCTGCCTTCGGCATCAGACCACTGTCGCATAAATCTCAGCTGTTGGAAATGCATTGTGATCAAGATAGAAGGGGCATAAACAGCATGAAAGCTATTTAAAAATAAGAACTGGTTGGCTTTTGTCACTTTTTTCAAATCTGCTGTCCAACTGAAAATACTTTTTATTTGGTCTTTGCTGTATAGTTTTGTTTGTGTTGCTGGAAGTTGGGAATGTCGAACTTCACTCACAAATTTCTCACCTTCCTTCTCAGTCATCTTGCCTTTTCTCTCTCTTTGCTCAAGCAGCTAAAAACTTGATGGACATCAGTAGCAAAAGTTCCCACTGATTTTTAGTAGGATGGGCAGTGTCCCACACCTTCCCAAGCTACTGCATAACTCTGAAAAACTCACAGAGAGTATTTTTTTAATTAGTGGTGTTTTACCAACAATTTTCCCCAGCTGTGGCTGTGCATCAAATGCAGGTTCTGCAAAATAGAGGTGGGATCCTCCAGTGCAGTGGGCAGAACAGCAAAGCTGGGCTCCCCGGGCCCTTCTCGCACCCCGGCTTTCTGTAGGAAAGCCTCCACAGTGCCAGTGTTGGGAACCCGGCAGGCTTTGAAAATACAATAAATTATTTCCTTCTCCTAGCAGTTCATTAGTGAGAATAGTTTTGTAGTTTATGGGGATTTGGTCTGTTTAATTTTTAGTGCATGTCTTGTTAGAGCAACTAATGTACCTTGAAGTCATGTGCTCTTTTTTAAAAACAAACCAAAACGCCCTTCGGCACTGCGTGTTAGACCTGCGACGTGTGTGTTAACTCATACTAAGCCTTAACTTGCAAATTAAAACTCTTGCCACATTTCTAAAATTCTTTCTTAGAGGGGAAAAAAAAGTCCCCCCAGACAAATACATTTTCTTTCTCCGTAATTACTGAAGAAACCATCAGATGAAATAAACTGAATATGTTTTTTTCCAGTTCCCGTGCCCATACAGCCTCGCCGAGGCCAGGAGGTGCACTGGGGGGAAGCCTGCGGGGTCGGGACCCCATTTAGGTGAAGCAGCGTCGCTTTCCCTCGGGAGCGGGCGCCCTGGCCGTCGGGAGGTGCAGCGCAGCAGCCCCACTGCGTCCAAGAGCCGCAGTGAGAGTTGCTCCTGCAGGATTCACGTGTCAGAGGAAGGGCCGTTACTCTGCGTGCCGTGTCAGTCAGTAAAACGTTGCTTTTAATTTCTGTATTGTTCGCCTGCTTCTGTTTGAAAGCTGTCCCAGGCACTTTGCGTGACAGAGCTGGTGTCGCCTGAGCAGTTCTCCGTGGTTTGGAGCTGTTGCGGCCGAGGATTTCGTGCCGGCTGTGGCAGCACCGGAGATTTGCCATTGAAATCTCCAGCTGTCTCCTTGAAATACTGCAGCGGTGGTGGTTGTCTCAAGGCCCTGCGCGCGTGGAGTTGGTGCTGCTGCAAAGATATTTTTGTGCTCGTATTACTGGTACTGGACATTGATTTAACCAAGAAACATGAAATCGGGGAGGGTGCCACAGACTTTGGCAATTAGGTGTGTCTCTAGACGGTCTTTTTTAACCCATGTGAAATTCATAAATTGGGAGAAAAAAATAATTCAGGGTGCAGACAAGCCTATAGGAAAGGCCAGCATCAAATTCTGTGTTCTCCACTTGCGTGTCAGTGGTGAGGGCAGGTTAGCAAGCTGCTAAGATAACTGTTCACTGCAGAAATGGTAACCAGATGGATTCCCACGGCCAGCCGTAGGTGAGCGTGACAGACTGGTGCTGCTGCTGTTTATTCGCTTCCTTTCATTCCTTGTGAGTTGATTGCTATTAATGTTGTCATATTAATTGTGCACCATAAGCCAGCTGATAGGAGCTTGGTGTGTGAGGCCAGCTTTGGGCAGCCATGCTGTGTTAAATGCAGTGTCGCAGATCATCTTCACGGTAGCGCTGATGTTTCCTAATGGTGTTTCATCTCGATGTTTGTGAGTGTTAAATGTCCCAGTCTCCTAGCTTGGCTTTTTCTCTTTTTCCTTTGAATGACCTGCCCATGCAAGCTGTCAGCAACAACCAGCAGAAAATATTGTAAAGATTTGGTGATTTTTGTCAGCGTGGGGTTTTCTTGCTTGTTACCAACTTGCCAACCGTTTGGTCAACACTTTTCAAGACGACGAAAGGCTGAAGGAAAGCTTTCCGTGGCAGCTTTTGAAATGTTAGGGTGAACATTTTTCTGCGTTCTTCTTGGTTTGCTGCTCCCCGGGTGTTTTTCAGGAGGACTGAAAGTAGACAGGCTGTTGACGGTTTGTGAGGAAGGTGTAAGCTGATTCTTCAGAGGATGTCTGAAGAGCTTGTGTGTGTTCCTGGACAAACAGCAAGCAGAGGCAGAAAACCAAGCAGCCAGTCAGGATACTAAACACATCCCAGGTTGTGGCAGGGTGAGATCTTGGCAGTATTTACTTGGCACAGAGTCGCAGAGCCGGAAGGGACTTGGAGACGTCGGCTAGAGACTTTCTCTGCCCTAAGGCAGGTTAAGCTATATTTATCACATACCTGACGGGTGTTGAACCTGTCCTGAAAAGCCTTTAATAGTGGAGACAACCTTTTTCCCATGCCGTTTTTTCCGGTACTTGACTATTGTTATGTTTTGAGGGTGATTTAATTCCCCAGTGCCTAAGTACAAAATTTTAGGGTATAGAACAAGAAGAAAAAGGCAGTGTCCTCAAAAGATGTTAGAGAAGCATTTTAGCTGTTTTTATAAATGCAACCTTAGAAATAACGATCAGATAAAATCTGAGATGAGAGTTTCAAGGCATGCCAGCCCAGCTTTATTGCTCGGCACAGGACTTCTCCGTGCCTTTGAAAAATCTCTTCCTTCGAATGCTGTGTCAGGTTGACAGTTAATAGCCATACCAGAGAGGTTCAAAGAGACCTTTCTCCTCGTGCTGTGTTTTCTATCTAGCGGTTGCCTTTAATTTTTTTTTTTACAGAGTTCTGACAGTAAAAAAACAGAAAACCAAACCAAACCCAAAACAGCCCAGCTTGCCAGCTTTTTCCTCAGTATCCTTTTCAGACACTACGAGCCCATCATTAAAGCCATATTGCAAGGAGGAAACCAAAGGAGAACACCATCCATTTCATTAGGTGGTGCTTGTGCCAGCCATGCCGAGAGGCTGGTGAGCCGGCGGGTGCCGGAGCCTGCCCTTGCTCTGTGGCCGTCCCCTCTCGGCTGCCTCCGGGCTTGGACACGTGCGTTTCCCTGGCTGTGCTCTGGCGAGAGGCTGCTGGCCAGGCGTCGCCTGCGCTGGCGGTGAGGTCCCTGCCTGGTGTCCGATCCTACCTCTCCCCAGGAGGCGTGGGAAAAGCTGCCTGTGGTGCTGTCAGCAGCGCAAGGGCCAGGACATCCCTGGGTCTCAGTTTTGGGACGGGGACCCATGGCCGTACCTGCGATATTCTCTCCTGCTCTGAAGCCAGGACTAGTGGAAGAATTTTGAAACAGTTAGGAGACTAAGGGAGCAAGTCCAGTGTGCTGGCAAGAGCAGGGGGCTCCCTTGCTGACGGTGCACTGATTGAGCCGGGGAGATGCCACGGTTTGCCAAGGAGTCGGCGGGGGACAGACCGTTCTTTTCTCCATGCCGAATACCCAGTACCGGGAACAGGCGTTCAGCAGGGATGCAAAGGAAGGCGCACGTCCCTCCAACAAGGGATGGAATTCTCTTCGTTTTCTGCCATGGCAGGGGCCCGTGGCACCGCCGAGGGCTGCGCGGGGAGCTGAGGTGCTGCTGAGCACCAGCTGTGTACTTCCTTGGCATTGCGACACTGACAAGGAAGAGCAGCAAGCGGCCATGGAGGTGGCCCTGCCGGTGCTGCCGGGGGCGTGCCATGCCCATCTGCTGCTGTTGTGGGCCCAAGATCCCCTGAAGCCCCTCCACATGGTGCTACAGGCCTGGGCATTGACGTCCAGGGAGGTGCAGCAAAGCAAAGCAGGGGCTGGATGCTGCATCGAAGACCTGAAAGAAGTGATGCCGTAGGCAGGACACAAAGCCAAGGCCCCAGAAATGCTGGCCTCCTGCAGGTGCCTGCTCCAGGTGATGCCCGGACCAGGTGTGGGCATGGATGTGGCAAGGAGCATAGATGGGTGAGGGACCCAAGTCTATTCAGTTCCAGTAAGAGCCTTTGACAAAAGCCAGTGCAAGTGTGTACCAACCAAAGGCTGACTTTTTAAGGGTAGTGTCTCCACAGACAACCTCCTGCAGCAGGCGGCAATCTCGGAGTGTTGAGAGAAAAAGCATTTAATGGCCGAAAAGGAAACGGGTGCAACAGAGCGGTTCAGAAAATGCGTTTTCCTCAACAACCTTGTGAGTGGGAGAAATGACACTTTTATAAAAGGGGAAAGGAGGTATGTGGAAGGGATGAACTGATTTTCCCCAAGCTCAGTAATCACCCTGGCAGGGAAGGTGGCAGGAGTTTCTGGCTCCTGGTTTCGCACACAAGCTGTGAAATACAGTGGGTGCCTATCAAACAGCACTGCAGTCATAAATTAACCAAGATGTTCGGCAGTCCCTGGCTTTCACAATCAGTACAATCTTCAGCGATGCCTGGAGGAGGAAAAACATTTTCCTCCATCTTTCACGTTTTTTCTCCTGCTCCAGTGGACTCTTAATGCCTTGTGCATTTCCTCGCTCCTGCTCAGCCCTAGCAACCCTACCCAGGATAAGCAAAAATAGGTTGCGGTGGAGTCAAAAGCGACAAAAAAGGCTGCACTTTGCAGCAGATCAACCAGAGCATGACTGCCAAATTACACCCTTTTCCTTGGTAGTCAAAAAAGCACAAGAGCAGCCAGTAAAGGTGAATCTTTAGTTGATTTTTCTATCTAAGTGCTTGTCTCGTAAAATTTGCCTTTATTTTTTCCTCCTTCCCAGCATAGCAGGGTGCTTCTCGTAGTTTCCCTGCTGTTGAGTATCGGCATGTGCTTTGAGTCTTGTAGAGCTCAACAGGAATTACTAACAGAACTGAAAAAGTAACACTGAACCTGTAACCCTTGCAGGCACAAAATTCTTACCAAAATACAAAAAAGAGGCATTCCCAAAATACAAAAAAGGGGCATTCCCCTTCTGCTGTGCTTGCACGTCCATCTGCGTAACACCCAGGGTAAAGCAAGGTCCAGATTCATAAATGAGATGAAGTAATACTCGGTGGCGATGCAGGGACTGAAGTGACAGAGTTTTACACAGCGTCAGTGCACGGTGGCTTTCCCAGTATAGGCAGAAGAATTTACATTGTGCACCATGGAGGTCAGCTTCTTGCTTCTGTGTGTGCCTCTCCTCTTGGGGTACTGGAGCTGTGTGCTCCAGGTGGGTACCTGGATGAGAGAGAGAAGGGTACCTGCTGCTTGGAGAGCTACGGTTGCTTCCGAGGTCAGTCTCGTGAAATAACAATCAGGAATTTTCTGGCTTTACTGTTTTGTAAGCAAAGATGCAGAGGGCTGTGCTGAATTCGGCAAGGACGTGTTTGCCTGGCGTAGTGCTAGTGAGAGGTGTGGTTTTAAATACCGCCCATCCTTCATTCTCTGGTACTGCAGATACATCCTGTTCCTTCAGGGCGTCCTGCTTTAAAAATACCGGGTTTTAAGCTCCCCTATCAAAATGCAAGGCTTGTAAAGGAAGGAGTTAGTTTATTGCCACGCTTTTCTTGGTACATGTTTTGTGCTATACTCGGAAGACGGCTTCTGTCGAGGGTGTTGGATGCTTTTGGTCAGATGTCGGTGCTTGTGCTGGCAGTGGTTTCTGCCCGGTGGCCTGTGCCAGGCTGGGGGGTCCCTGAGAGCAAAATGACATCGCTTACGAAAGGGGCCTTGTCCCTTGATCGCTGTTTTTAATCAAAATTCGCGTTGGAAGACTTGCTGCCCGTCTGCGTGTGCGTGCTCCCGCTTTGCCTTTGCGGGTGGACCCCAAGATGCAAACGAGGAGCACACTGGAAACAGGTGGCACAAAAGGCACCCTTGGGGTGTCCCCAGCAAAAATCTCTCCTTTTCCCCATCCCCTGCTCGGTGGCTTGGGCTTGGCTCTCAGATGGCAGCAACGGGCAGCACTGCTGCCTGCTGCCTGCCTGCTTGTGGGGAGCACGAGGCCAGAATAGCCCAGCTGGAGATCTGGCCCAAAATGCATTAAAAGCATTTCCTCAGATAGTCTGTTTTAGTAAGTCATATTTAGTCACCCTCAGGACACTGGCTGTGGGAGAGGGAAGGGCTGTACCCTAAAAATAAAGTGGGATGGGTGGCTGGGTGCTGCCTGAAGGACCGCTGAGAGTTTGGTGTGGGGTGAGAGGCATCACATCGTCCTTAGAGAGAGGAGCCCTTGCAACGTGGTTTGAACAACGTGGGGCGGTTGTCAGGAGAAGCACTTTGAGAAATATTCTTTTAGATTAAACAACAAAACTCTGCATGCACATACAGACTAGGTCCTCATAACACAGCCAGGCTTCGACAGTGTACTGCAGCATTATTGCTATTTATAATCAACAATTACTAACACTATAATCCAGTAAACTTAGTGGTAGCAATTACAGCAAGGTAAATAGCAATCCAGATGACTAAAGGCATTGCTGTCAATGCAGATGGCAGCTATGGCATTAGGAGAAAAAAATTGGTGGGAAGATATCAGAAGCTGATAGGCGAGCTTGGGTCTGCTAGTCTTTTATATACCATTTTTAATATACTTCCTGAAATGAAGCTTCAGAAAGGTACACTGCCTCTTTAAAATTAGTCTAGGAACTACAGGTAGTTCACATTATTTTTAAAATAATAAATCTATATATATCTATATTAAAATATATATGTATACATAAGTTGGCTAGCCTACCTTGTGGAAAGGCTGCCGCTAAACTAAGTCTGAGCTACTATTGTATTACCATGGTCTTCTGGTTTGTAGATAGCCCTTCCTTATTAGATGAGGTTCTGTTCTTGCTCCACAGAAGGTGCCTGTGTATATAACTCCTTTGTATTGCTTTCTGCAGAGTCCCTTATATATTTCTTACTACTAATGCTGTGTAGAAAAGGAGATCCAGAGATTTTACTACTGATAATTAACCATATAATGGCCATTAGCAAAATAAAGATTTCGTTGTTTGGGAAACAGATTATTTATATTGTGTATGGTTTATTGCCTGGTAACTTGTTTGGTGACTGGATATTCTTTTCCTTCTCCTGGTCCTTTTCTGCTCTTTCCAGCTATGGTGTTTACTCCTCACTTTGATTATCTAGCAGGCAATAAAGTATATTGTATGTTTTGAAGCCAAGCGGTGTGCTTCTTAATTGTCCATTAAGGGGGAGTCGGTGTCAGTGGAGGCCGGGCGGTGGAGCTGCTCCCTGGCAGGAGGACAGCTCTCCGGCTGTGGTGGGCACCTCTCCCGTGGCAGCTCTGGGAAAAGGCAGGGCCCAGGCAAGCGCCCAGGACAAAAACCTGGCATTTCCTACTGAAAAGGAGGGAGGTGCAACCAGGAGCAGTCATAGCCTTGCTTCCTGGCCATCCCTAAGCACGTGAGGAGACCAGGTGGACACAGGTGAGTTACCGCACGTCTGCTGGTTCCACACGACAACCCTTGTTACTTCTCCAGCACGGGCAACAGTGACAGTGGCAGGTACTGTCACCTTATGGCTCTCTCAGCAGCCTGGTGCCCCAGCGGTGGTGGGTGCAGAGATGGGCAGAGCTCGGAGCACACTCCAGGCTCGGGTCCACAGCCTGGCGAGGAGCGGCAGGGGCCCTCTGTGAGGGGCCAAAGCCGCTTCCCGCGAAATCTCCTCAGAAACAAACAGCTTGGGCATCTGGGGAGATGCAGCTGCTAAAAACTGCAGCTTTCGTGAGTCAACACGATTTTCTGGCGTTTGTTTTTCCTTGTTCCACCCTGAAGCAAAAGTTGAAATGGTGTTGCTGCCTGTGCAGCAAAGCTTCCCAAAAAGCAGTAAAACCCCCTCATTTGTAAATCAAATGGATTTTTTTTGCTTCACTTATGACCTTCACCTGTTTTGCTGGTTTTCACATGAGCGTATGTGTGCATACTGCACATATGTACACATGGAGGCACAGCTGAAAAACCTTAGTCCCTACTCACTACTAATTTAGAGTAATCAAGTCTCTCACTGAACACTGGTGCTCTGGACAGTGGCAGTGTTTGTACAGTTCCATGTTCGTGCAGCCCTGCTCGGGCTCCTGCCTGAGCACCGCTCTGGTGCCTGTGCGGCAAGGTGAGTTTCTTTGGGGGACATGGGCACAGGCAGCCACGAAATGGCCCCTGGGCATGCCACAAAGCCAAGAACCTCACCTCCATCTCAGGAAAGATTATGGAGCAACTCATTCTGGAGGTCATCACTAAGCAAGTGGAGGAAAAGCAAGTTATCAGGAGTAGTCGGCATGGATTCACCAAGGGGAAATCATGCTTGACCAATCTTCTACAGGCAGCTCAAGCAGCCTCACAGTCACAGGCCCTGGTTCTCATGGGGGACTTCAGCCACCCTGACATCAGCTGGGAAGACCACAAAGCTAGGCATGCGCAATCCAGGAGGTTCCTGCAGAGCATCAATGATAACTTTCTGATGCAAGTGGTGGAGGAACCAACAAGGAAAGGCGCTCTGCTGGACCTTGTACTAGCAAACAAAGAGGGACTGGTTGAGGATGTGAAGGTTGGAGGTAGACTCAGCTGCAGTGACCATGAAATGGTGGGGTTCAGGATCCTGCGTGGAGGAAGCAGGGCGGTAAGTAGGATTAAAACCTTGGACCTCAGGAGAGCTAACTTTGGCCTCTTCAAGGAGCTACTGGGAGGAATCCCATGGGCCAGGGCTCTCAAAGGCAGGGGGGTCCAAGAGTGCTGGTCGCTGTTTAAACGTCACTTCCTCCACGCTCAGGAGTGGTGCATCCCCCTGAGAAAGAAATCTAGCAAAGGAGGCAGGAGACCTGCATGGTTGAACAAGGAGCTTCTAGCGGAGCTCAGGTGGAAGAGAAAGGTCCATGGAATGTGGAAGGAGGGACAGGCCACTTGGGAAGAGTACAGGAACGTGGTCAGAGCATGCAGGAATGCGACGAGGAAGGCCAAGGCCCACCTGGAAATGAAGCTGGCAAGGGATGTCAAAAACAACAAGAAGGGCTTCTTCAACTACATCAGCAGCAAAAGGAAGGCTAGGGACAA
>Ga0065711_1036744_pt1 | contig 20639 bp, 12 predicted proteins | sample Hoacrofraction12_FD_59098 | JGI IMG/M metagenome (GOLD analysis project Ga0065711, IMG submission 59098) | Hoatzin crop microbial communities from Cojedes, Venezuela - Epithelial fraction 12 v2 (version 2) | ecosystem: Host-associated > Birds > Digestive system > Esophagus > Crop | place...
CCTCTCCTCTCCTCTCCTCTCCTCTTATCACTAGTTACCTGGGAAAAGAGACAGACACCTACCTCACTACAACCTCCTTTCGAGTGGTTGTAGAGAGCCATAACGTCTCCCCTCAGCCTTCTCTTCTCCAGACTAAACTACCCCAGTTCACTCACCTGGTCCTCATAACACTTGTTTCCTAGACTCTTCACCAGCTTTGTTGCTTTTCTTTGGACATGCTCCAGCACCTCAATGTCTTTCTTGTAGTGAGGGACTCAAAACTGAACACAGTATTCAAGGTGTGGCCTCACAAGTGCCGAATACAAAAGGACAGTCACTTCTCTAGTCTTCTCTCCAACTTACAAGTTGCTCCACCTGAGCTCGCTCTGGCTTCTTGTGGCTTTCTCTTTTTACTTTAACTTTTGGAGCTCTTTGTTCTTCTTCATCCCAGAGGAGAGAGCAGGAAGGTCCTGTATTTCACTTTCCTCCAGCTGGCCCCGCAGGCAGAAGACAGAGCTGGGCCTAGGGCTGGGGCAGGATCTGCTGCTGCAGACCTGTGCAGAAAGCAGTGTGAGAGCAGATGTATCCTGAACTGGCAGGTTGTGGGGAGCTTCTGCAGGTGGGATTTCTCTCTCTCAAGTTTAGCCTCCTAGGACATTAGTGTTGAGGCCAGGTAAGTCACCCAGGCCTGTTTCTTGATGACGTGCGTGAGAAGCTTTCCAGGGTGAGTCACCCCAGCCCAGGTTGGTACATGAGATGGGTGGGATGAATTACCTCTGAAAGCTGCTGTCCGTGCTGCCAGTTGCTGAAGGAGCTGAGGCAACATCTGGCTTTTAAGCACTTGCATTTCAGTGGGGTGAATCCTGTCTGCTGAGAGAAGGTGATGACTTGCTTCATTTGGTGTCTCTGCTCTGTGTGCTTCTGAGTTAGGTAACATACACGTCTTGATTATGTGAGAGAGGAGTCTTTGAGCCTCTTGCATCTTCTGTTCCCAGCCAGGCTTAAATGCCTACTCTTCTTCAGCGGGCTTCTTCATGGTATGACAACTTCAGAAGACCGGGGTCTCTTAGGTCACCTCCACCTCACATTAGTTGTCACCATAGGTGTCTCCAGGCTACCTCTCCTGAACTCGTGGGATTTGCAGAATCACATTGACTTAACTTGATTCATTTTAGTTCTGTCTTCCACACATGCCTTGTTCTTCTGACAACAGATCCTAACACAAGAAGCATTCCTGTTTTCAGCCTTTTTGTTAAATATAATATCAGCTGTTAGCCACAAGTTTTTCCTTGGTGTCATAGTTTGATAGTGCTAAATGTGGAGCAAGGCTTGGTTCTACTGACTGTCTGCAGTATGGACTTGTGGTGGGACCCTGAGCGGCCCAGGGTGTTGAGGTGGACCTGTCTGTGCCTCCACCTTATGGTGAATTCTCCAAAGAGGAGCAAAAGAACTATAAACTCCAGATTCTATTATAATATTCAACTATAATAAGTAACTTAAAGAAATAGAGACATGTAAAACAAATGTGAAAGACAGCTTAGAAATAAAATAGCTTTGTAGACCAACCTCCCATTTTCCACGATATCCTTGCAGGTGAGACCTTACTTTCAGGCCTAGTTTCAGCCACCTCAGTGGCTTCATGTGTTGCAGCAACCTTTTCAGAGCTCCCTTAGGGTTCTGATTCCCATGGCAATTTTCTCTGCCCTGCTGGGTCCTGGCTGCTCTACAGGTATTTTTTGTAAGATCTCTGAAAGCACCATTACAGTGCTTTTGAACAGACCCCTATCAGCCCCTGGGGAGCTGATAAAAGAGTCTGGGAATGTGTTGTCCTGGTTACACCCTGCTAACTCCCTGGCTTCACCACCCTGAGTTTCACCCTCAACTGTTCGTCCTGCTCATTTGCTCTGTGGGTTCTCAAAGAGTTAGTTAGTTAGTTTGTTTGTTTTTTGGTAGGATTGAGAAGCATGATGGCCATCTCCTTCTGGACATTCCTGTCCCTCTATCTGGAATTTGGTCCACTATGCTTTGGGCAGATGCTCTTAAGCAGGTTCCTTCATCTCTTCTGCTCTTTAAATTTTCATTTCATTTAAAAATGATTCACTTGTGATTTAGAAGAAAAATAATTCTTGGATTCTCAAGATGGGGCTTGAGTAAGCCAAGCCTGTTTGGCCATAATTAAGGAGCTTCTACTTGTTTTCAGAAAAGACTGCTTCCCATAAACAAATAAAAGCCTTTTATTATATCTTTTCCTGCATGTATAAGCTGTAGGTAAAACACCCCTATCTGTCTGGATGTTGATCAGTACATTCAGGTTTCCTTTTTTGCCCGTGATGCATGATGTGGTCTCTGATTTTGGGTTATACCATTTTAACAGCCCTGGACTCCTTTCCTTGAAGGTACACAGGAACAGCCGAATTTTGCTCTTAACACAGTGATACCACGAGGCTGAGACTTTGTGACTTCTCCAGTTTCCCAGACTCTGTTAACAACTGCATCCCACATTGGCTGGAGTCTCAGTGTGGCTGTCAGTCTGGGTGGCTGGTTTTTCACCCTTGCCAAGTATCCTTCTTCTTCCCACCTCGCTTTCAGAAGTCTTCTGAAAATGGTCTTAGCCTCTGTATCAGATTTTGCACAGTTTTTTAAATGATCTCCACTTGCTGGGATCTCTTTGGCCTCTGTTAAGCATTGGGAGTCATATGGATAAGGACAGTACGTAAGTGCTCTGCCTTGTTTCCCTGTTACTGGTGGCAGAAGCCTCTTCTTTCCCATCACTGCAGGGCTTGTGTGCTTCTTCCCTGTGTGTAGGATCCACATTTGCCACTCACTGATGCACTGGATGAACATCTGGGGAAGCCGTGCTAGGTGCAGTAGGAATCTTTTAATAATGACATATCAAAAAAAAAAAAAAAAGCAAACAGAAGTGGATTTGCACATTATTCATCCTGATAAATATAACTATGAAATTGCTTTATAACTTTGGACACAGCTGGAGCTTTATAATAGGCTGTCAGTGCAGTAGCACCTGTGATCCTAATGCCTGGGTCTATTTTCCTGATTTTAGCTATAAATTCCACTTTACAATGCTAGGGGGATAGCCCTGGGTGTGCGGTGGGGGGTGAGGGTTTCATTCCCTCTGCCTTTCTCCCTTCCACCACAGCCTCAGATTTCTCCAGGCCATCTCAGTTTTTGAAAACCCTCTGATTTTTGCTTTCATATGGATGAGGTTTTCAAATTTGTCCACATTTTCTTAACCGTACTTATGCTAGCATATTTGTGTCCCTGTTAGACATAGAAATCATTTTGTAGTTCAACTTTTTCAAAGAAAACAACTGTCAAATTATTCTTCCGAGGAAAAGAAGGAAAGAAGAATGAAGTGGGTGGAGTGTAAGTAACAATTACTGTAGGCTGATAATGTTTAAAGATTCATAGAGGGATGTATTTCATGGGCCATACGTGTATGTAACAAATTCGCCTACTCTGTAATCCTTCCCTTTATTGACAACACAACAATCAGCTCTTTCCAGAATGGTAAACTGCGGAATGTTTTTCTCCTGCAAATGCTGTATTCAAGCTCAAATAACTAATGTGCAGCATTATTACTGGAGAAAGCTGGCAAGCCTACTGAGCAGGTTAGTGATTCAGGCATAAATCCCTCACTGAAGGAACCTTCAGCGCCTGCTTTCTTTATGAGTCCTAGATCTTGATTTTCAAATTGAAGGAGGGTGCAGCCCCAGGGGGCTGCATCTCCAAAAATTGCTCAGAATTTGTAGAAATTGGGCATTTACTTGTATATTGAAATATGGGAAAGGGAAATGTAATTTAGGAACCTCTTCTGCAGCCCTTGACCCCTGCTACCAAGAAGATGAGGAAAGCAAGTCAAGCAAGTCATGCATGCAGGCTGCATAGCTGACGTGATATAATCTAACACTACTGAAATATATTCTCAAAGTGAGAATCACCCTAAAACTTCAAGTAAAACTTCCTTCTGTTTCTTCAAATACAGGGGTCCATGCCCATAATTTGTTTTCACATTTAATTTTCAAAATATTTTTTGCAAAGGGAAGCAAGGAGGAGAATCCAGCCATAGAGAAAGAATAGTACATTTTTCCTTTCCTTCATTTGAAGTGATTTTTTGATCCAGGATTATAGTGATGTGCTAATAATAGAAAGCAGTTATGAAATGCATCACCTTTTCCCAGCAGATTCTGGCAGCACAGCATAGTCTAACTTTTGAAGATGTGTCTGCTGTTCTGATGGATCCCCGGCCCTGTTTACTTATCCAGCACAACCACCTTTTAAACAGCTTGAAATAATTAAATAAAAACTTTGGGCAAAGTCAGAAGAAATGTAAGCATCTGTTTCCTTCCCTGGGGCCTGAGGCAGTTCCTGGTCCTGTTACTTGCGGAAAATGCTTGCCTTGCCCAGCATCAAAACTTGTGGCTCCAGAGGAGCTCAGATCCCTTCCCACACCCTTCTGCCTCCCTGCCTTTGAGGTAGCAGAGATGCTGTATCGTTATCTGTACCTGTATCCCGGCACCTGAGCTTTCGGCTGGGAGGATGCAAAGCCGGGAGAAGGGGCTGTAGGCACAGGGCTGAGGTGGCTGGTCTGCGCCACCCTCCCCTCCTCGGGATGCAAGCCACGGCGGGACACCAGCACCTTCCAGTGCCTCTCGGCTGGGCACCCTGCACGCTGGTTAGGGATACGGGGACCCTGAGGCAGTGGTAATTTAAAGCAGAGCTGCTCAGGACAGATGGTGAGAGCTATGTGAGTGGCATCCTGCTGTAATCATTTCAGCCACTCGCACTGAGTACGTCCCTGCAAGGGAGGGAATCTGTCTCACTATCTTTTCGTCTCTTAGAAGAAGAAACAAAAAGAAAAATATTTCGGTTTTTTTGTGCCTGGTTTTTCCCCACTTTGACATTTGCTGTGTATACTGGGTTTTGCATTTTCCCTTTTTCTTGTATTTCGAAGACCCTTAATAAATAAAAGATGTGAACACAAAATTGCTATTCAAATTTGATTGTCTCAAATTATGTCTAGAATGAAACAAAAATCTAGTGATCTGCGATTTTGTGTGGCGAAGGCAGCTCAATGCTATTCAATCCAGTAGGAGAGATATAAAGAAAGAGAATTTAAAAAATACCAGGTAGCAAAGAAAAGAAGAGGTAGGGAAAGTGCGATAAGGAACAGCTTAATACTTCAATGGTCTGAAGAGATTTTTCAACAAAACCATTATTAATACTGGGTATTCTTCTAAGCTTACTTCTTACCGTCACAAAACCATTAGCTCTTTGGTAGTCACAATCTTCCCTATATCTATATCATGTCTTTTCATTGCTTTTTATTTGTCTTTGTCTTCTTCTGCTTGACGGGTAACATGCAGCACCCTTGTGCTGTATACTTATTTCAAGACTGACTGCAACAGTTATAAATATCTCCTCGGCACTGAAGGAGGCAAATAAAAAAGCGATGAGCTTCGGTAGCCGGAGTTCTGAATTGCTGCAGACAAGAGAGCCTGTCAATGAAGCCTTGTGAAATAAAAATATTGCTGGCTGTTTTTTGTAACTTTAAAGAAGAAACCTTTGGTTATATTCATGATAACAGAGATAAAATTATGATTAGAATTGCTCTTGAAATGGATGTTTTCCTATAGCAGCAGGACTGTGCTCATTATCTCCTGAATATTTTGTCTTCAGGCATGATTTTGATGAAGATTTAGCAACAGGGTCTTAGCTCTGGGAGGGGGATTGGGGCATTTTGTGCTGCGCCTCCTGTCTGAGTGGTGGAAAAGCCACCGGGTTTGCTGTGTTGGGACGCACACTAGCGTGTAAAGAATCACAGCAACACTTTTGCTGCCAGCTGCTGTGGAAGCTCTGCACTTATCCTTTGTCTGCAACAGCAGCAACAGAGTTTTTTGTCTGTGCTTTCAAGAAATAAACACCGTTTGAATTTGGTCTCCATGCATAAACACAATTTAAAGTTAAAAGCTTAACAAAACCTTTTTTCTCCTTTTAAATCTTGTTTCTTGCCAGTTATTCACAGTGTTGTGTATGCTTTTTAAATTAAAAAAAAAAAAGCTTCCCACAATTATGTGAGAGTCTGAGCACTTATTCCTTCAGCTCTGGCATTTTTTGAGAGCCATGCATCAGTTCATCGAGGGACATTCCCTGCACCATGGTCTTCAGTAGAGAAAGACAAATGATGGAAAATAGCTCAGATGACGGAGTTGTGTTCTAGATGCTTACTATGTCTTTTACTGTAGCATCTCCAGGAGTCCACCAAGGATTAAGACTTCAGAGCCAGACAACTGACTGCCTAGGAATTTGTGGAAGTATCAGAACAGGATTATCCAAAACAGAAACATGATCCCAGAAACGGGAGTTGAATGGTACTCAGCAGTTGTAGCTTGCGGTGTGGTGAGCCCTTGTCCAAGGGTTGTGCTTTGCAGGCCCTTCTGGCAAAGGTAGCTTCTCTAGGACATGTGGAAAGAAATAGAGCAGTCACTTCACAGAAGCTAATGAAAAAGCTCTTCCTGTGCAAGGAGTTAAACTTGGACTTGCTTTAGAGAAAAGAGGGCGGTCAGGTGGCACTGCTGACAGACTGAAGGTAGGAACTAATCGTGAGCTAAGAGACTGGGCGCTACACAAAGGGATGAGCTATGTGCTGAAGAACCATAAAGGTGAAGACTGACAACTTGTGGTCGATGAGTGAAAACAGATGGCAACAGATATGTCATATTCACGGTTGCAATGAGAATCCAAGAAAGATCATGTTGCCACCGGTGTCTTGAACGGGGCTGAAGCTCCGCACTGGTGTTTTGTGAATGAAGGTTTTGGTTGTGTAATGGCTTAACACGAGTGCAGCTGAAAAGCTCAGGTGCCAAGATACAAGCATAGATAACAATACAGCATCTCTGCTATCTCAAAAGCACAGCAGTGTGACAGCTGGGTCTGGGGAGGAGAGCAGGAGCTGTTCCAGCATTTGTTGTGGGTGAGCAGCTGAGAAGGGTGAAAAGCCCCAGGCACTAGGCATGGCAGAGATGCCGGAGACAGGCGGAACCAGGCAGTGGCAGGAGCTGCAGGGAGAAGCTGGAGGGAAATCAGGTGGGGAGAGGTCCTACACGACCTTCCCCTGGGCTGGCTTTAGGAGCTGCAGGTGTTTTCATCTCAGCAGCAAGGAGCAGACCTAAGGATAAAGGCTGAAGGAAGCTTAAGAGAGGAATGGTTTGCCCCTGTGGGAAGGGGCAACATTTAAATTCCCTGTTGCCTGTGCCATCTGATGATGGTAAGCAGCATCCTTCCAACTCTGTCAATACAAGGAGAACTTAGATATTGACCATTTAGGTGGTGCATGATGGATAATCTCATTCCTGTATGGTACTCCTTATCCAAGCTGCTTTGCTCAATTAAACTCTGCTCAGCAGAGACTATACAAATGTGCTGTAAAGTTCATGCCATGACCACATTTCCTATCAATTTCTCCACCGGAACATATATTAATGGAAACATGGGGATATATTAATTGTACCATTTTGAATAAATGCAACCTTAGCAGAGTACATTTTTTTATTATTATTTAATAATTATGAGTTCAGGCTTTTCTTCATTTCCTGCTGTGAGCTTTTAAAAGTCACTGCAATGCTGAAACATAAATAGAGTACGTGATGTAACGCTTTGCCTAGGTGAATATCGTAGACTTTTTTACCCCAGGAAAATGTAATGCATTTTAAAAAAACTTGTTCAGCTCATTTGAAATTTTGCTCTGTTCAGACCAAATCAGGGAAAACCCAAATCAAGATGAAACAATATTTACTTAAAAAAATTAAACTAATATTTACTAAGATTTGACTAAGCAAAAAATGAAAAAAAAAAGTCACAGAGAGCATGAAAATAGTAAGTTTTTTTGAAAAAAATCTTTAAAAATGTAGATGAGAAAATATCCAGCCTGCTGAAGTTTCTCTCAGCCATTCCGTTCCGCATGTAACAAAACCCAGGTGGGATGATGCTCAGATTCTCCCAGGCAGCGGAAAGTCAGAGATGGAGTCCAACGTCAGCCATGAGGACAAGGTGACCTGGTACCATCCGGTTTATCATCTTCTATTCTCTCATCGCTCGGCCATCAAACTCCCCCCTTGTCTCCCTTCCCCCTCTCCTATGTGGCTCTTTCCTATTTCCTTGTCTTTATATTTTTTCTCTTCTTCTTTGTCTTCCTTTCTTAGCCACTTGCCTTATTCTGACAATATGATTACTTAATACTTACCTGCCAAATTAACTGACTTATTTTACCAACGAGTGGATGTACCATTCCCTGACACTCGGTATTTGACAGTCCCACAATCTTTTCTGTCCAGGAGATACATGGTACAGTGGGAAAATTCCAGTCAGTATGGTGGGCTTTTTCTACAACATGCTACTCTTTCATACCAGCATGAACCAGTATGTGTGTTGGTTTGCCCTCTCTGTTTGACTTTTTAAGGCAATAAATTGTGAATAATTAAAAAATCCTTTAGAACCCACTCATCGTCTCTCCTTTATTCCAAAAATCACACCCAACTGACCTCTTACCGAGAACGCTGTTCCATTCTGCAAGACTCTGTCTTTTCACAATGAAAAGAAAAAACCCTGTTCAGCTAATTGAGCAATTTGCTTAACTGGATACACTGTGAAAACGTATAGTGGAAATGCTAATGTATTAAGTACGACTGTGTATTTGTATGCATAGGAAAATAGAAATGCTATATAGATGCTGTTGCTAGAATGCTGCATAAATACCTGAAGGAAAACAATTGTTACTGGAGGTATATTTTGAGGTTTGCCTGCAAAGAGTTGTTCATTGTCAGTAAAATGGAAGTAAATTAAAGGAAATTGCTTAAATTTGACCTGAAGTTTATTGCTTAAATTTGACCTGAAATTTTTTTGTTGAACGATACACACAGAGCTTGTGAAATCATCTTCTTTTGCTTTTTATTAGCACAGTACTTGGAGCCCAGCCATGGATCTGGATATCCTTGTGCAGAATGCGCTGAGAAAAAAGGGGGTCTCCTATGCCACAAAGCTTAGAATGTTTTGCAGGACATCAGCCAGAGCAGGGAACACCTGTAGTACTTGGTTGATGTTGGTCAGTGCAGTAGGCTGTAGCACAACAGCCACCCTGAATTTGGCAGTGGTTTAAGGAGAGTGGGAATAAGAGATTTGAAGGAGAATGGTGAGATTGCTTGTAGGTGATTATAAGGGGTCCTTCAAAGTGTGAAGGACGGTATTAAAAATCACGAAACGCCGTGAGGTAGATAACAGAGGTTAGAGCTGCTGGCCAATAAAAGCAGAAGGTGACCTCTTGTGACTTAATAACAGGTGGTGCCAATGTGTCAGCCAGCTATGAGAGGGCATGGAGTCTTTTTTTGATGTGACAAAATGTATCAATTTATTGGACATGCCAGAATAAGAACTTAAACATTTTGGTTAGGAACAAAGAGTAAAAAAGACAAAATTCCACTCAAGTGATCACACATAGGATATAACCACACCAGATGGCCAGGAGAGATTTGGCAGATGGGGGGACCCGTGTGCTTAAAGTCACCTGTGAAGCAGTTGATCACTTTTCAATGTTTAATGGAGCGCTGCAAAACCAAAAGCCACAAACCCCTCCTTTCCCCTCCCTTTCAGAAAGAGTACTGAGGACGTGCCTTCCTCATTAGGCTCTGAGCATGCTCTTGAGGATGCAAAATCTCAGGCACAAGAGCATAGATAGGTACAGTAGAAAACTGAGGCAAAGAACAATTTAGTTGCCACATCTTTGGTTTCTCCGTTCCTCTAAGTGGAAGGGGGCTGAGGCTCACTCAGGAGCTTCCTCTGTTGCAGAGGGGTGCTAAGAGCAGGGCTGGAGCAGAGGCAAGACTGGCCAAAAATATGCTTTTTAAGAATAGGCTAACTGACTTTGCTTGCTTGCTTTTAGTTCCTGGATGTTGCGGCAACGTGATACCTATGTAATATATTTACACTGTAGAATACAGGACAGGGGGACAGGTCAGAGCTGGCAGATCTTTAAGGACACTTTCCATAGAGCACAGGAGCTCTCAGTCCCCAGGTGTGAGAAGTCAGGCAAGGAAGGGAAGAGGCCGGCATGGCTGAGTTGAGACCTGCTGGTCAAACTACAGGTCAAGAGGGAACTGCACAGGCAGTGGAAGTAGGGACAGGCATCCTGGGCAGAGTATGGGGATGCTGCCCAGTTGTGTAGGGATGAGGTCAGGAGGGCCAAGGCACAGGCAGAGCTGAACATGGCAAGGGATGTGAAGAATAACAAGAAGGGCTTCTGCAGGTATGTCAACCAGAAAAGGAAGGTTAAAGCAAGCATACCCCCCAATGAACAAGAATGGTGACCTCATGTCATTAGGTGAGGAGAAGGCTGAGGTACTCAACAACATTTTTGCCTCAGTCTTCACTGGCAGCCTCTCTGCTTGTCCCTCCCCAGCTGATGGACTGCAAGATGGCGTCCAGAGGGGCAAAGACCCTCACACTGTAAGGGAAGACCAGGTTTGGGACCACCTGAGGAACCTGAACATACATACGTCTATGGGACCTGATGAGATGCATCCCAGAGTCCTGAGGGAATTGGCTGATGTCATTGCCAAGCCACTCTCCATGATATTTGAAAGGTCATGGCAGTCAGGCAAAGTCCCTGGTGACTGGAGGAAGGGAAATGTTGTGCCCATTTTTAAAAAGGGTAGGAAGGAGGACCCTGGGAACTACCAACCTGTCAGCCTCACCTCTGTGCCTGGGAAGATCATGGAACAGGTCCTCCTAGAAGCTGTGCTAAGGCACATGGAGGACAGGGGGGTGATTTGAGACAGCCAGTGTGGCTTCACCAAGGGCAAGTCCTGCCTGACCAACCTAGTGGCTTTTTATGATGGCATGACTAGATCAGTGGACAAGGGAAAAGCTATAGATGTGACCTGTCTGGACTTCTGTAAAGCCTGTGACACAGTCTCTCACAACATCCTTCTCTCTAAATTGGAGAAATATGGATTTGATGGGTGGACTGCTTGATGGCTAAGGAATTGGTTGGAAGGTCGCAGCCAGAGTGTAGTGCAAATGGACGCCGGTGACAAGTGGTGTCCCTCAGAGGTCCATACTGGGACTGGTGGTGTTTAACATTTTCATCAATGAATTAGACAGCAAGATTGAGTGCACCCTCAGCAAGTTTCCAGACAACACCAAGCTGAGTGGTGCAGCTGACATGCCAGAAGGACAGGATGCCATCCAGAGGGACCTGGACAAGCTCAAGAAGTGGGCCTGTGTGAACCTCATGAGGTTCAACAAGGCCAAGTGCAAGGTCCTGCATCTAGGTTGGGGCAACCCCCACTATCAACATAGGCTGGGGGATGAAGGGATTGGTAGCAGCCATGCCAAGAAGGACTTGGGGGTACTGATGGATGAAAACCTGGACATGAGCCACCCATGTGCACTTGCAGCCCAGAAGGCCAACCATACCCTGGGCTGCATCAAGACAAGTGTGACCAGCAGGTGAAGGGAGGTGATTCTGCCCCTCTGCTCCGTTCTGGTGAGACTCCATCTGGAGTCCTGCGTCCAGCTCTGCAGCCCTCAGCACACAGAAGAAGGGCATGGAGCTGTTGGAGCAGGTCCAGAGGAGGGCCACAAAGATGATCCAAGGGCTGGAGCACCTCTCCTGTGAGGAAAGACTGAGAGTGTTGGGGCTCTTCAGTCTGGAGAAGAGAAGACTGCAGGGAGACCTTAGAGCAGCCTTCCAGTACCCGAAAGGGCCCTGTAGGAAAGATGGGGAAAATCTGTTCAGCAGGGCTTGTTGTGATAGGACAAGGAGCAATGGCTTTAAACTAAGGGAGGGCAGATTTAGACTAAATATAAGGAAGAAACTTGTTACAATGAGGGTGGTGAAACACTGGAACAGGTTGTCCAGAGACATAGTGGAGGCCTGGAAACATTCAAGGCCAGGTTGGTTGGGGCTCTGAGCAACCTGGTCTAGTTGAAGATGTCCCTGCTTGCTGCAGGGGCGTTGGGCTAGAAGACCTCTAAAGGTCCCTTCCAACCCAAAGCATTCTATGATTCTATGATGCTATGAATACCCTACCGAAGGTATAGCTGGTATCTGAGACTGTCTTTATGAAATCTGTAGGCCTCCCACCTTAAACCCATGATTGTTTTGCTAAATAGCAGAGAAAGCAACATCAAGGCAACCTTACAGTGGAGTGTGTTGGGAGGGTGAGCAGTGGAGGTGAACACCGAATGGAAATTAGGAAACAGCTGAAAGCCTGGGATGAAATAATAGCCATTTCTTTATCACTGCTTTTTCTTATGTCTGTGACTTTTTCTTCCACATTATAAAAATGAGGCAATGGGAGAAGCTCAGCAGTGTTTGACATTTAAATTTTCTTAAAATACAGGAGTGTACTGAGTTGCTGCTGTGGTACACACTATGTCTACAAAGCTCGCCAGTCTTTTTAAGTCTAGACATTTACCTTGTTTTTTTCCCCTTTTTTTTGCACAGTTAAGAGGTCCATCATCCTGCAGCAAGACACTGCTACTGATTCTTATCAGTGATATATAGATTCTTTTCTGTTTTAACACAGTGGAGAGAGGACAGAATAAGGTCTGTGTTTGCTGAGGAGAAAATCAAAAGTCCACAAATGTCCATGACTAATAGGGGAAAAGTACACTCAAAGGAAGATTTCCAGGAAAGGTATATGAAATCCTCTAGTGGAAGATGCTAGTTGGCAGCATTAATTTATTAAACCTTCCTTGTCAGGTGGTATGATTTATACCCAGTTTATAAAGAAGCAAGCAATGTCTTGCAGATGTGAATCAATTTGCCCACAATCCCCCAAAAGGTAGCAGAATAAGGAAAGCAAACCATCTTTCTGCTCCAGTAATAGTTCCATGATCACCAAATTTTTTTACATTCACTGGAACAACCTCCCCAGGGATGTAGTAGTGTCCCCATTGCTGGAGGTTTTCAAGATGTATTTGAACTGGGTACTAGCTAATCTCTCTAGGCTCCCTTTTGCACGAAAAGTTGGACCAGATGATGTTTTGAGGTCCCTTCCATCCTGGGCTGTTCTATGTTTCTGTGAAATATAAGCCAGGCTTAGCAAGAGAAAATTCCCCCACCAGAAAGCTAACAGTGACTGCAGACCTCCAAGGAAGGACTGAACCTAAGAGTGAGGGAGCCTTTCTGTGTAGAATCCATTTAATTCCTAGCCGGTTCAAAACCTCTTCTATACATAGTAGGCAGTTTTTGCATGTTGTGTGGGAAGTAAGGAAATGGGTTTATTTTTCTTCTTTTACCTTCTTTCCACATACACTAGCAACTTTATGGGCAGATATTTGAGGATAAATGGATTGCCTCTCTCACACAAAGGTTTTAACTGTCTCTTTTCTGACTAAAAAGTAGGTTAGTCAATTTTTAGTGGTTTTCTCTTTACACTGTAGATCATCAGCTTATATTTGGTGTAAAAATGACACTATCATCATAAAAGCTCCTTCTGTTGGGATTCACTGCACCATTTAGACCAGATAGCAGTGTAAGGTCCTAATGGAGAAATAAACATTTGAGTATCTTTCCTGATACCGTAATTGCCAAATTTACTTGCTGCTGTATGTGAAAACAGAAGTACATAGAAAATTTCCTTGTTCATTCCATATGCTGGAAATTTTACCATCCTGCCTGCATATGTTGTTTGTTATATATATGCGTGTGATATACACCGAAGCAGAAGTTTCCTTTCTTTTTATGTGGTGATGAGGATGCTTTGTGACATAAAACATAACTCCATTCCTATCGCCTCCTGGAAGGAAAAACTCACATAAAGAAACCCAAACACCTGCTGAGAGAAAAGCCAAGGAAAAATGACAGCAAAAAACTCTGAAGGTAGAAGTGTAGCAAAATGATGGTAGCAGAAGTGAAATCTCAAAGCCAGGAAGATACGACAAATCTGGCATGCAGCGCTCAAAACTCCTTGACATTGTTTGGTAGGAGGCACAGTCATACTATATTCCAGAGATTTTTCTTCTGTGCTGGGACACCTGGCCAGCCCCTGCAGTCCCTGCTGGGGAAAACCCACTGTTTTAGTTGAGATGTCCAGGCACAGCTGGCAAGCTCAGATGCCAGCACAGGTCACCCCAGGATGGGGACCATCTCCTCGGTTTGCTGGTTACACTCTCAGCTCCCTGGGTCAGACGGGTACTTACGGCAGCTCCAGTCATGTTGTAGCAACTCTCTGGCAGAGTTATTGGCTGCGATGGCGGTGAAGTTTGGCTTTCAGAAAGTGGGGGTTCAAACGTGTTCTCCATTGCAGGCACATCTTTAGTATAAATTTAATGTAGGTGCCCTAAGGAAAGAACTCGACTTGACAGATCAAAGTAGAGAAAGCAATGAAAAAACCCCCACTGAATTACCCTGACAAAAGGCACTTGTAACATTAGGAGGTCTGGGTTTAGGAACCCACAGATTGGGGAACATATTTTGTTGACCTCTTCTTCCAGAGTAATTGAAAATTATTCAGCTCTGCTGAGTGTAACTGTCAGTAGCTTCTGCTTCATATAATTGAGTTCTCTACCCTCAATTTGTTTGCCTGTGTTTCAGGCTTTGAAAAAAATAGTACTTAACCTTTTATTGTTTATTTGGACTTATTTAGAGAAAACAAAAATCTCTGTGGCTGACTGTATCAACTATGCACATTTTTTTGTGATTTTTGCTGAGCTCTGGAATGAGGTGAGTGTCAATAAAAAGCAGCTCAAAAACTCTTTCTTCCAGGGTTATTGCTGACAGTGTAAAGAGCTTTGAATGATATTGGATGTCCCTGATCATGTTAGCATGTGGAATGGATACAGCCCTGTTCGTTTCAAAAGACTCAACATGTACTTGTGTCAGGCAAAGCAGCCTTGTGGGGTAGGTGCTTGCAACTATGGTATCACCTGTGGCTGGGATTTCACCCCAGATATGAGCAACTCTAGAAGTGAAGAACATCAGAAAACTAGTATTTAAAGTGTCTTGATCTCAGAGAAAATGCAATTGGAATCCTCTGCTCAGGCAGGGAACTTCCCAATGCAAAGTTCAGTGCTGTAACAGCTCTGGATGATGAGATGGGTGAGATTTTATTAGACCATAGGCATCTAACCTGGCTTTTGCCTCATCTTTGTCTTCTCTTCCACCATGTTTAAGAGACTTTGTACCTCTACAGCTGCTTTAGTGTTCAAAGTGCCTCTTATCTCTCTTATTGTAGCATGTCTGGGCAAAATTTTTGATGTATAAATCTCAGGATGACATCTCAGTGGTAATGAGGTAGGTATGATGGTTAGACTACACGCAAAGCTACAAGCAGCACTGATTTATTTAATAGTAATTGATCCAAATGACTTTTTTTCCCAATGTCTTGACAACCATTCAAGTCCTATTTCTTTTTCTGTGGACTGAGGTGTGCTTCCAGCCTGCCAGCGATGCCCTGTGCAGTGCTGGTGTTACCAACACTGATCGGTAACTTCTGACTAGCATAACTTGTGTGAGAGAGGCATTTTTAATGTAGGTCCATGGTAATCTTGTATTTTTTATTCTTGAGTCTTGCTCCTTAAACTGGGCACTGGCCAGCAGGGTCCTTGTGTTGGGCTGCCTGAGAAGGCAAGTGGTCGGGTTGCAGTGCCTGGCAGAAGACTAAAGAGGGCTTAGAGAGGAGTGAGGGCAGGGAGCTGGGGAAGATCAATGCCGATGTGGATGTCAGGGAGAGGGGCACATCATGTCGCCTGGAGAGTGAGCTTGGGTAATAATCCAAGAGCTTTCGTTCTGCCTACAACATCTCGAATTCCTCAAGGTGAGAACCTGCCCTGGGAGGACGTGGTCCTTGCTCTAGGGTCTCTGACATCTTGGAGTGCAGCTGATGACTTGAGTCCACATCCCTTTGGGTGGTACCACCCAGAAGTGGAAAACAAATTCTTTACAGCAGGCAGTTGAGGTGCCCTGGAGCTATCATCGTTTCTGGGGAAAATCAGGGACAACCAAATGGTGTGTGACCCCCATTCCTGGGCCTGTGCTCTCCCTACAGACCTTCACAGCAGGCTCGGCAGCCCGGAGGCACAGTTGCTGCCCAGGGCATGGAACGCACGGCTGCTGTGCACTCCTCTATGACTACAATGCAGTATCAGGTGTTTTTGCAGGCTTGTAAATCCAATGACTTCAGGATTCATTTTTTACATCTGTGGCAAAGGAAACATGTACAAGCCAAGGGAGTGTACTTGTGGAGTGGGGAATAGAGAAGCAAAAGCTTGCACTTTCCCCTTCAGCCTCTGATTTCTGTGCTTTTAGTTTTTCTGGTGAGTAGGGTATGTCCTGTGGTGACCTTCATGGTCAGGTATAGCAGCTTTTGGTGCTCTGATAAGAAAATTACGACTATCTTCAACTTCTACTTTTCAGAATAAATCTTGTCCAAAAGAGCTCTATTGTTCCTCACACAGTAGAAAACTGTTGGCTTTCCATGACTTTGGCAGGGTTGCAATACCTCTGAGGGCGTGATTTTGCCTGAGACTGTGTCTGTGAATAACCTTTCATAGGCAGTGATCTTGCAAACATTCTGGTACGTCAGTGTTCTTACAGGCTTTTCCATGCATGAGTGTACATGACTGTTGGAACTGAGGGTTTAGGTGTGGAGATGTTGTTTGCAAAGGCAGTCATTTCCCAAGTGTAATGTAAAAAAACCTGTGTCCAGTCTGGATTATTTTCTACAGTTCTGGAGGTTTATCAGACTATAGAACTTCCTGAATTGAACTGTGTGTAGCTGTTGCACAGTCTCACCTGTCTGAACAAATGAATGTTTATTATGTTTTGAAACTTAGAGGAAATTGCACTTGTTTTTGCAAAGATGCCCATAAGTATTTCATTTGTTGGCAAGTGGATCCAGAAAATGTTTTTATGTACAACATTCTTCACATACATGCAAGATGCATTTCCCAACGGGAAAAAATATCCAAGTCTTCTGTAGCTATGCATTTGCAGTTCCTCACTGAACCTTGGTAGAGGACAGAACCTTATAAAAACACATATGTGGTAGTAAATAGCAAATATGGGCATGCTGGCTTCACGTTTCTCTGAGTCTAGAGTGTTTATCATTGTCATGCTTCTTTCATTGCCTTGCCCACAATTTCCTACAGTCACAGGAAACACCCATGGGAAATAGACTGGCCATAGGATGCAAAGATCACAGTCATCTCTGACATTCATTACTGCCTGTCATATTAGAAGAACTCAGGTTATGAGAGTGTTTCCTCCTTAATCAGCTGGAAGAGCAGGGTCCTCCCAGGCAGGTGAAATACCACTTACTTTCCTCTTACAAAATGGAATGATTTTGAGCAGCACCGAGCCATTAAAGATTTTGCAGTGTTGCGGAAAGGTTGTAAGAGGCCACTCTGTTGCTGACACAAGCTGGGTGAGTTTAAAGGCCAGATCCTCAGTGGGTGCAAACTGGCACCGTTCAGTTGACGTCAGCTGAGTGATGGAGCTGCCGACATACCCCAAGGAGTCTTGGAGAATTAGGCTCAACCAGAGGGCCTGCAGTGCTGCAATTACTGTTTTACTCTCTTGAATATCATTCCAGTAACTTCATTAGATTAATTTTTTTCTTCTTCTGTTAGTGAGTGTAATCCATCAGAATCTGACTTTGTCTACTGCATTAGAGCACATTGTCAAGACCGTATCTTTCTGTCCAGCCTGCTTGCTGAGGTGGGCACAGTGAAGACATGCTCTGAATGCATCTAGGTTCACATTCAAATCATATCTGAAATTGTACAGTGGTTTGCTTCCTTCCTTTATTTCCTTTCTTTCTTTCTTCCTTGCTTCCTTTCTTTCTCCTTTCCTTTACTGCTTCCTTTTTTTTTTCCCTTGTCTAATCACAGAAGCTTTTTACTGCCTGCTTTGATACCTGGAAGTACTATGAAGCTGCTGCTCATGATACAGTTTGGATTGAGCCTGGTTGGTAGGGACAGGTTGAAAGAAGTAATCTAAATAAAAGTGCATGGCCTCTTGGACCCAGAATTGGCTGGCTTGCCAGTCCCAATTCATTTATCTCACCAAAATAACAAACAGAAAAAAACCCTCAGCAAATTCCTATCAGTTTCACAGGGGTCATTTTCTTCACTGGCTTCCACTAAGGATATCATTATGCTCTTTAGTCCTAACCCAGTCCTAACCTGCTCAGCTTTCTAAATAGTTAGTTTAATTAATCCCCCGTCTTTCTGATTGTGAGTGCTATGTATTGCAAGTGAGGTTTTGATGCAAAGAATCACTAAAGTAATTAGTTTTGGCCCTGATCCACCAGATTTAATGGGGGTATTTGCACGTTCAAAGGTAGACGACTGTTGAAGTGCCTCACTGAATGGGGCACTTCTCCCTTAATGAGGGGGGGCTAGGCGGCTTGGACTCTGGCTGCTCTGTGAAGTTAGCAGGGGCACTTACTGCCTCGGCAGACAACCTCTGCTCCGGGTAAGCCATGATGGTATTTTAGTTATATCTCACACAGAAGTGGAACACCTTGAATAATCTTCATCTCATTTTCTGCCTTCATCTTCGTATCTCTGTGTCACCTCATACTGAAGACGTTCCCACTGAATTTGTTGTATTCTCTATGCACATCTCATGAAGTGCTCTGGTTAAGGCCATGTAATCTCTGGCTTGAAAGGCTTGATCAATGACAGCTTAGATGTTACATTTTTAACAGAATTAATCCTGCCTGTTCATGGACCAATATTGTTAATCTGATTCTTGGCCAGCATCTTACTGTTACCTTGTAGACCAAGATTAAAACTGATGCTGTCTTCGGGTTGTTGCAGGCCGATAGTGTGTTCCACACCAGCAGACACCACTTGTTAACGTTTCATCAGCGTGTATGTAGGCAAGAGGGAGGGCAAATGTTGCAACCTGGCTTTGGTTGCCGTGGCTGTTGAGGGCATCCCACTGAGCAGCTGAAGCTCTATGTCCTCCTTCAGTAAAACTCTGGTCCTGCTGAAATTCTGAGTATTTCCCAGACACCTCGGTAAAGCCAGAATTTAATTCTGTGAATTTTCATGGACTTTTCTTGGTGTAGGAGGATACCTGTGCCCAGAAGCACATGCTGAGATTCAACAGTGGTGCGAAGTTTTTTCAACAGCCACTCTTGCAATAGTGCCTTGGTAGTTGGCCTGGCTGTGTAAGACACTGCTTGACTTTCACAGGTGTATGTTGTAGGTGAGGCATGACACTGAACTCAACAGGTAAATCACAGACCATGAGTTTTGTTCTTGGGTTTGGAGGATGAAAAACAAAACAACATGGGTAGAATAGGAACCTAGTTTGTGAATCTAATGTTAGCAAGAATGACTTGGTCCCGCAGTTTGAACTACCAGGTTTAGACAAATTCAGCTTTACTGTTTTTATTTTTCCAGGTTTCCAGGCAACTGAAGTGGATAACATCACAACTTCAGGATGACCTTTCTCTCAAGGTGATAATGACGCAGTGCTTCATTTCGAGAAGACAGCCCTGAAAGACTGGGACACTGAGGTCCTGCCTGACTCATACAGCTATTCAGATTTCCTTAGAGAGCCTTAGGGATTGTAGAAGCTCGGCCTGGAAACAGGCCTTTATCCTCTACTGAGCAGTCTTCCTGGGAGAATCCTGCCTCCCTTCCAAAAAAAAGCAACAACGTAATGGTGCTGCTTTGGGTGAAGGGGTGCTCCTCTGGGGAGAGGAATAAACCCCCCTGGTTGTCACAGGGTCATTCTCCAGCAGCAGTGACTTTAGGCTGTGGTCTTTCCCAGCATTTCTTCCTTAGTCCAGGGCTACTCTAGCAAAACTGATGCTTTTTGTCTAACCTAAAAAAACCCCAGAAATGCATCTGTGCACCCTTAATGGCTACTAAGTGTTCCCCTTGGTCAGATGCATGCGTGATACAAACTTCACCACTTTTAGCTTTAGGTTGTGCACAGGTGGTAAAGAAGTGAAGTCAAGGTGCAAACCAGCCTGGAGGGAGGAATTTTAAGGAATCACAGCCAATATTACTGTTTTTTTTTCCTCCTTTGTTCTGGAAGGTGTACGAGAGGCAGTATAACATCTGTTGGAAAAAGTTAACATCCACCCTGAGAGGTTGTTCACGTAACTGAAAGTCGCTGGCCCTGCGCTATGCACGTCCTGTTTCTGTGATAATTACCATTTCGCTTGATTGACTCGCTCTGCGGAAGGTGCCCAGGCCCTGCTGGCTCCCCTTGCCCGCCTGGCATGACAGGGTGCCCATCTTCCGCAGCCCCGGGATCCTGACCCGGCGAGGCCGTTTCCCAGCCCGGGCGCCCAACGCGTGCTTGGGGTGAGAGCAGGGGTAAGGAGCACGTGGCAGCGTGCGGTGGGAGCTAATTTGTACCCAGTCAGCCGCGCTGCACAATTCCCGCAGGGCAACGCCAGTCTCTCCAGGCCCGGTATAGAGAGAGAAACCGGTTGAGACAAACGCCTCAATCCCTGGCTCTTGGCCGGTCTGGAGCGCCCACCGCTAAGCGCCAGCAGCGCTGGGACACCGCAGTTCCCGGTGCCGGGGGCTGAGGAGAACCGTTCCGTCGCCGGCAGGCGTTTGCCCAGCACTCGCTCCGGCCAGCGGCTCCCGGGCGGAATATCCTCACGCAA
>Ga0065711_1036745_pt1 | contig 20638 bp, 11 predicted proteins | sample Hoacrofraction12_FD_59098 | JGI IMG/M metagenome (GOLD analysis project Ga0065711, IMG submission 59098) | Hoatzin crop microbial communities from Cojedes, Venezuela - Epithelial fraction 12 v2 (version 2) | ecosystem: Host-associated > Birds > Digestive system > Esophagus > Crop | place...
GGGGGGGGGGGGAGCTCATGACACTGAGGTTGTAGAGAATAAAATAAAATAATGTAGTCAACACATCTTATGTTTTCATCGAAAGTCTTTCTGCTATTTCTTCTGGATTTTGTTTAGTTAATGCTTTTTTTCACATTCAGACTTTGGATATTAAAGAAGTTTAGAACCAGGTTCAATAACTGATGCCTGTACCAACTGCGAAGGCTTCCTACTTAACCTGTATTGCTACCTGCTTTTTGTTTATTTGAAGCCTGCTACCTGTTTCAGGCATAGAGAGAACATTTTGGGGTGGAGGGAATTTTTCCTTTTTTCAAGCCTAACAGGAAAGGTGATGAGCAGCTCCCTATCTGTGTTACATTTAGTTTTTGAATAGCCTCGGAGCAAAAAATGGAAAAAAATACAGAAATTTCATTGTTAAAGGAATTGTTGGTTTTGGGTGTTTTTTCCCTTTGCTTTCCATTCGTAGCCTCAGGGGCTACCTTAAAGTATTTATTTTGAAGGTTCTTGCTTCATCCCCAGTTAGATGTTTGTACTAAAGTTGTATTGACATAAACATCTGCATAAATACCACTTCAAAAGAATACTTAGTTGAGGGAACTGTTACAGAAAGAGCTGCTAGTTGACATCCTGTTACTTCGAGGCTGGAGAGGCTGGCACACACCTAACATTTTTCCTTTTCTGCCTGTTGTGTATAGACAGCTGAGTTGGCGAGAAATTGCATTTCATGTAGTAAAGAGGGAAAGACTGGGCCAGATATTCTAGACAACCTGAGTGTTACTGACTCCTCGTTAATTGTTTAGCATGGTTTTGCTCACTCAGTGTGATCATTCTTCATCCAAAACGATCAGGAATCTGTACAAATTTAGAAGAAGCATAGAAACACCATAACGTCCGTGTGCATGTGAACAAACAAGAGGGGAAAATAAAGGTAGTACAGTAATTGTCCAATGTTAGTGCAGGTTCTGTCTTGTCAAAGTCTATCACCAGGCATAGTCAGAAGAATACTAATCCCTGATAGTTTTTTCACTTTCAATTATAAGTGTAGAATTACAGTTTTTTAAAACAATAGCATTTTATTTTCATAATTGCTTTGTTACTCCTTACTCTCAGTTTCCAGAAGTATGTAAGGGGATACCAGAGGGGCCACAGCTTTTGTGGGGAGAGAAAGAGAGGACAAGATTTTTTTTTTTCTCTCCCTCTCTAACTGAAAAATATTAAGAAACACTATGCTTGGATTTTGTACATGTATTGGAATGCCAGGAGAACATTCTGTTTTCGCTGATGTAATGCTGGGAGTTGTCAGACATTTCTGCTCTATACACCAGTTAAGTCTGGGAATTTGATCGTACAAGAAACACAGCACCTGTTTAATTAGATTTCATATTTTATAATGTATTATTGCTCTGTTCCTTAAGAAATGGCATTTTTACCTAATACATGGAGTGAAGGGCAAGGATTTATATAGACCTAGATTATAATTGCCCAATAAAAGTTTCATTTGCAGCTAAGGCAGTGATTAATGCTTGACGGATGAAACAGAGGAAGAAAGAGAGTGTGTCCATCAATGCCATTTAAAGGATGACAAGCCAATAAGTTCGTGTTCTGTTTTCAAAGCTCAGGATGATGAGAGGAGATACAAAGCTGTTGATAGTAATGTATTTATGAGTTATGTAAGTCTTTGTCATGAATGACATTGTAAAAAAAACCCCAAAAAATCAGTTCTTCAGATGCACTTTTGGTGAAACAATGGTAAAGCATGTATCATTCTGTCAAGATTATTTTTCCTAGTCTATTCATTCAAGGTAGGGTAAAAGATCTGGCTCTTAAATGCATAGTTAAGCATCTACATGCATGTCACTTTTTGGGTTTGTTTTTTTGACTTTTACAAATCATATTGCATGTCTAAATTTGACAATATAAAGACAATGTGAGAGACAGCAGTAGGATATATCTGTTTTTCACGGCATCAGCTCTAACAGCTGTACTGCTGTATGGGTGCTGTAATGCAAAGGTTGGAAGGACCCTTGGCAGTAAAGTGACAGTAGCGCTTCAGAAGGGAGAGAAAAACTTACTCATTACCTAGAGAAAAAATACCGTGGCATTAATTACTACCAATCAAGCAGTCTTTCCCCAAATGCACATTCAACAGAGACTTGCTGTGCTTGAAATTCCTTAGGCTGACAATAAACATGGGTTGATACTTTGATGCTCACCTTCCACCTAGTTAACAACAAATGTAGCAGCCTTGAAGTGCATTGCTAGGCACTTTACACTTTCCTGGGAACGGCAGTTTATTACTTTTTCTGTTATTTATTCATTTATTTATTTAGAATCGAATAAAATAGTTCCAGTTGGAAAGGACCTACAGCAAGCATCTACTCCAACTGCCTGACCAATTCAGGGATGACCAAAAGTTAAAGCATGTTAGCATGGGCATTGTCCAAATGCCTCTTAAGCACAGACAGGCTTGGGGCATTGACCTCCTCTCTAGGAAGCCTGTTCCAGTGTTTGATGACCCCCTCATTAAAGAAATGTTTCTAATATCTAGTTTTATTTAGAAGCAAATGAAATCTTTATGCCAGATGTCTACAACAAGCAACACTCTAGTGTTGACTGGTGGCCAGCAAAGTATTCTCTTTGTCTCAATTAGAAGGCGGCATTTAACAACTGAAGAAAAATTAAATTGTGTTGTCCTTTTCCTTAGAAAAGGAGCTAGTGAAGTAACAGTATGTTGCAAGTATATACTGTCTCTGCCTATACTGCTGGACAGCTTCTTAATACAGCTGAGGAAAAGCTACAGAACATAAACAGTATGCCACTGGCCAATAGGATTGTAACACCGACCTTTGCGAATAGAGTAAAACCGAATGATGCATTGCACTTAGGTCTGAAATGCAACAAAACAAACAAAAAAAGTCTCTACAAGTTTTGTGGTCTGCTCCCTCACTTTCAGGAGAATTTTCTAAAGGTTTTATTATGTTCTTTATGGACTTCTAAAAATCTTGTTCTCAGTCTTTTCTGATGCTTATGAAAGAACTTTGGGGTAATAAGAAACTTGGGGTTTAGATGCTCAGAAAGTAGCAATAATGGTTGTTTAATGGTATGACTTTGTAACCTTTACCTGCCAATGCTTTCAGATATCTGCCAGCAACACATTAGAACAGTTCTGACTCTGCATCCCTCAGCAATATTTGGTTCTGGATCATGTCTTTAAGCTCTGAGTCTGTACATTGCTAGTTACAAATGCTGTCAATGTGCAATTAACACCGGTGAATTCAAAAGTTGGTGAAAATATTATCAAACCTACATGCAGATCTACTGACTTGTTAATAAACACTAATCTTCAAATCTAACACAGCTAATTTAAGCAAGTCTTGTCTAACAAGGCTAAACTAAGACAATGTCCTAGAAACTGATGCCTGTATAAGGTGAAGGATTTAATAACTTCAAGGGTTCTTCTTCCTTCACAACCTGATATGTTAAAAATGGAAGCAGGATGTATTGTTTATGATAGATGCTTGAAAAGCGGACCAATGGAAAATCTGCTTATTTGAATCATAGAATAGTTTGGGTTGAAAGGGCCCTTTAAAGGTCATCTAGTCCAAAGCCCCCTGCAATGAGCAGGGACATCTTCAACTAGATCAGGTTGTCATCATGACTTGATCATCTTGACTTTCTTGGGGAAAATGCTAGTGTAATATTGAACACCAGTATTGTAGGATGTATTATTCTACCTGCATTGGACTAGAATTTTGACATTCATTTCCATAAATAGGTAAACTTAAGATGTGTTGTACTTCGGAGTATGAGGTAAAGCTTCTGGATGAAACTTGTCAGTACACTTACCTCTCCTTTGCACATACTCACATGTGCATGCACACACACAAAAACATCAGCCTAGCTTTGCAAGGAAGACCTCAGTTCCCACTGTAAATTGTTCATGCCTTTAGCTCTCCATATCCAGAAAATGCTCTGCAATGATCATGGTAGATAATGCTATTTTGTGCTGCTTTGAATAGCAGAACAGTTACCTGCCTCCTGTGGCGTTTTCAGGCTCTGATGCAGAAACAGGTAAAGGTAGAGCTGGATTCTCCCAAGACAGTGCACTACAGTCCAGTGACAAACCAGAAGGGTGAAATGTTACAGGAATTTCTACTTTAACATATTAAGGACTTGATCAGTAGTAAGTTAGTTATCAAACATTTGTTCATCTGTTTTCTTGCAAGAACAGATTTGTGTATTGTCAAACTGTACTGCTATAGGTGCTGTCTAATCACAAAGAAATGCAAGGAGTTTTCCTTTTATTTGTATATATGCAAATATGTTCCTAAAAAATTATGGAAAAACAGGTTTTAGCAGAGAAGTTGTAATTCAGGTTTCGGTGCTATATAAACCAACTATAAAAATATATATATATAAAATAAATAAAATACAATAAATTATATGTAAAAGTTTTAAACAGGTCAGAAAAATGTTGCAGGGATGGTAAACAATTAATTTTCCAGAAACATCAGCTGGAAGCGCTCAGATACTTGTGCTGGAAGGAGTGTTGGAGCAGCAGCCATTAGTGAGGGCTAATGGAAAGGAAGTGAAAAAGGAACTGACAATTAAAGGAAATGATTCTTCTTGAAGTGTCCCTTGATTTTCATTAGAAAAAAATAATTAGCAACCAGGGTAGTAGAAATGATAAGGGAAAGCGAGTTAGATAATTACAAGCAGGTAAGGATTTTTTTGAGAGGTTTTACTGACTTCAGTTAGTGAACACTGCCTTGGTGAAAGCTGGGGAACATAAATTCAGCAACTCTCAGTGATTAAGCAAAAACTCCAAAAGATAAGGTGTGGGTGTGATTTTTGCTCTTAAAGACTTGGACATTTTTCTTTGGTTTAGCAAGTCATAGCCAAGAATAATCCATTAGTCTTCCTCAGTATGAGTAATCCACCACAAAGAGACAGACAGAAATTTTTATTGTTGTATTTCTAAGTGGTCGTATTTCTTTGGGGCTCTCCTCAAATGCCCTGACAAGGTTTATCTGATCTGTGATGTGAGCTGGACAACAGGGGAGGTTTCTGAGTTATCTAGGGTGCCTACAATAAGGAGTTGCACATCTGTGCAAAAATCATAAGACTGTTTTATCTGTAATACGGTACCTCTGTAGATCCAGCTCAAGGACAGAATTGTCTGGCTGAAAGATTAGGCATTCAAAATGCCAATCTGTTTTGCTTTCTTAAACCTTAACTTTTTCTTGAATTCTCTGAAGTTAGTTGCAGGTTTTGTCTAGAAAGAAAGGCAGAATCAAACTAGAGGACAGCCTTCTGTGCTTGACTTCTGTTGCTGATTATTTCTTGCTATATTAATAGTGTTGGTGTCAACTGTGGGCACTATTTGCTGTAGAGAATCCAAAGCTGTGAAGAGTGGCTAGTTCATTGCTCAGATTTAATTATCTTTTCCTATTGACGTAGGCAAGGAGGTCATCAATATACATCAGAAAGTATATAGCACAGTACAATAGTAATCTCTGAAAGGTCGATGTTTTATCTTTTTGCCATGTTGCAAGTTCTTCACACATCAGCATAACTGAGTGTCATAAATGATCATCAAAAAAATTCTAGTGCAGAGAAAAAAAATTGACTAATCTCATTTAGAGGAGTGAGAATTTTTCCTTAAAATAAGAAAGCTAATGAGAAAGCTCATTCTAATTAAAGTCTGTGAAGCATTAGCTGATGAATATACAAGTATCTATTTTTTTTTTTTTTGCCTTTCACTATGTACACATTTGGTAAATCTTACCTTACTAAAAACTTTTTCAACTGGAAAGATTTTAGAAGTCACATTTAACATAAGAAATGTCAGTTGCTTCAGCATAGCTTGGAATGCCCTTTGGGGATTTTCCAGCTCAGATGGTGGTGCCTTAAGCTTACGGTCAAGCTTATTTTTCAAGAGGATTGATGGCTGGGGACTGTTGGGAAATTGCTTTCTTCTTCTTTCCCAGTATAGGGTACAGAATCACCTGCTGTTTAGAATAATTTCCCATGAAGTACCTTTGGAAATGGAGATGAATAATGGGCAAGGAGGAAAAGCGAGGATTTTATATTGTGTGTATATAAAGGATTTTTCCCTCTTAATAAAATCATACATATATTGGGTTTTTTCCTCAGCATGTGAACTGGAGGCCTGACTGCTAGGTCTTTTTGTACATCTCAGTCATAGCCTTCATACTCTTCAAGAGCTTTATTTGATCATATGTTTCACTTACAGTAATAAATACCATAAAAAAACATTGTGATTACAAAGTAAAGATTTTCTGAAGCTTTAGGTATTGCTGCTGTTAGCTGTGTTCTGAGAAAACAGCATTGGAGCAGTAGTAAAATGGCAGTCTATTGCTTTTCAAGCTTAGTTATAAAGTTCCTGGGTAATTGCTTGTACCTGGGAAACCTGAACACAGTGTTACAAATCTAATGAAGATTTTGCTTCTTCATATTTTTAAGCAAAATAGTCCCTGCTGGGAGGTCCAGGTATTACTGAAATCTTGGCCCAATTTCCACAAAGTGCTTTGCAGGGAACTTTCTACCCCCTTTTGTGCGATTCTGTCTGCGCAGGTGCCAGCAACAGCGGGTACCCCGAGGCTGCCTGGCTCCTGCTGGCATCTGTCCCTGAGCTCGCAATGGAACATGGCTCGCCTGTCTGCACTTTAGGTGTCTGCCTTTTATAAAATGGGCTGTAAGCACACCTTTGAAAATGGCATTTGAAATGAGTGTTGACTATGCATCCTTTTTTAGCTATTGTAGTAGAGCAAGTGAAAAGCAAAAACAAATGTAGACTGCTGGGAAGCCTTGCTTATTTGGAGTGTTATTGGTGAGTGTAATAGAATTGAGACTTGACTGGTAGGTTTAATCATTTGCCTGTAACTCAGAAAGCAGACAGTTTTTTATTCTTAATTGACTAATAAGGCAAATACGTCCCTATGCTAATTTGGTGGTAGGAGTCTATTTAGACTGGCCATAAGGGCATTTTGATTACATGAGGTGCTCATGAGGTTTGGCTGTTCTGATACCAATGATTTTGATGGATATTTATGTAGGTACTGTGGTATGATTACTGTGGAAGTAATGTAAAATATGTTTTACTTATTTTTGCTAATAGACTCCCAAATACACTATAGGGCATGCAAAGGCTTTTAGTGTATATGAAAATGAGTGTAAGGAGGTGGTTTAGGAATGTCCTCCGACATGCTATCTTTAAAAGCCAGCAGTTGGCCTAGTTCGCCGAGCCAAAGAAACTCTGGATATGAAAAGTATAAATAATACTTGCTAGCAAATTTTTGCTTTTACAATAAAGGGCAAATTTTATATTTATTATTGTTGTTGGGAAAATAAAAGATGTTATTTGGTAAGTGTTTTAGTGACACTCACTGGTCAGAGGTGGACTTGGCAATAGTCATCTGCACCTTGTTTAAAAGTGAAATTTGGCCGTCAGCAGTTGATAAGTAATTGAATTATAGAAGGTTTATTCCAGCTGATAAATTGCAGGCTTTGGTAGATCTCTGTTACAGCATACAGAAAAAAAGTCATATACTTTGAGAATGGAGTGAATGTGTAGCTCATATGTTTCCAAGGCAACAAATAATTGTCGTTGCTACTTTGGACTTAAAGCTAGTTAAAAAGCAGGAATTGTAACCCCAAGTTGTATTAGTCAGCATTTCTGCAAAGTTTTGTTATTCGGTATGCAAACAAATCTACAAGGAGGAAGATGGGGAAAAAGATAGTTTCTTTAGGTTTTTTGCACATCCATTTGCTGCTTCCATATGCAGTACGGGAAATGTTACAAAAGGCAGGATTTGTTGCCGTCATTGATTTCTTGATCAACAGTTGCCAATGTGACAGCAAGGAATGAGTAAAATCTAAAGGATATATTTTGCTCGTAGGTTTCTTCCTGGCAGTGAGGCAGAGGTCTTAGCACAAGTTTAAAAGTACAAATAATACCTACATGCTGTGGAAAGGGATAAAAGTGTCAGCTGTTGAATCAGATAGATTCCCAATATCTTCATCTTTTAAAGTTTCATTTTCACTGAACTCGTCTCACCAATAGTTAGAAAACAAGCTGAGAAAACTCAGTTCCTCTGATAAGACTTCAAACTATATATCCTGCCACATTTATGGGACTGTTGGGATGTTTGGAGGAAAAGATTAATGATTTTCTATTGTGGGGTGTTTGAGAAAGGAGAGGTACTATGATGTGCTTGTCCCTTGAAGGGTAATTTTGACTAGAATCTGATTCCTGCTTTTTCAGTTCAGGTGAGATCATGGCCAGTTTGGAGATCCATAGAGAAGAGGGTTCAGTTCCTGGAAAAGTGTTTCTGGGAGCAACAGGGTGAACAAGTTCTAAGTGTGAAAAAGTCCCAAAGTATGTGCTGTCTGAACAGGCTGCCCCACTCCATGGCAAGCCATGCTGGTTCCCTCGGGCATTGTAGGTTACACAGTGCAGCAGTATGCGCAGCACTTCTGATATAATGGCAGTGCATCAATAAATCGGTTAATAAGCCTTGTTAACCTCTCCCTGCAGTGAGTTCCACTGAGAGCAGTGGTTGGAACTTGAGCCAGTAGCTCAGAGATAGCCCTTATTAGGTCAGCTATGAGAGTCAGTAGCTCAGAGATAGCTCTTATTAGGTCAGCTATGACATTGCACTGATGTAATAATACTGCTTGCAATTGGATGCATAAATAGCAAAATGGTTACAAGCCTTTCCTTTTACCTGCATGCACATGCTCACGAACACATACATACTTGTGGGAATGCAAGTTAACTTCATCATTTCAAAATTATTACCTCTAAATGTTTTACACAACGCTACTGACTTTCTTTGTTCTATACTTTGTGCAGAAAAATCTGAGACTGTAGTACAAGGTACCCAAAAATCAGCACTTGCTTTAGGAAGTAGACGTTTATATCCAAGTCTTCCAAAGTTTATAACTGAATAGTTATCCCACATCTTGAAGATAAAACATTTTGGGAGCCACTGTTTCTTTCTATATTGAAAAAAACTGTTGTCATCTTGGACTATGTACTTTTTCCTTTGCATCTTTAGTATGCTAAGTAGGCTGAACTGAAAAAATATGGATCTTGAAAGAATATGAAAAGATGCATCCACAGTATTGTGTGGGGAACAGTAGACATCTATAAGCATGGAAAACCCAGAAATAACTGTAGACGTGCTGGGCAAGCATACTGTGCTGCAGATGGGAAGAAGGGGGTAGGAGTTCTCAAGAAAGGACATTTTTTGGTATCTTTGGCAACACTGTGGAAAATGCACTAGAAACAGTGTTAGAGGTTAGTTTTTTAGCAGCTGTAATTTACAGTTCAAAGTGTTTGGGGTGGAAACTTCTTGGCCAAACTAAATAATGGAAAAGAAATGAGATGAGCACAGTAAAAACAATCAATAAATTCAGTAACAGCAGAGAGAGGCACGCACAATTAGTGCACGTTCGCCATGTGCCCTTGACTCTGCACAGACAGCTGAAGCTGACACAGGAGATTTTGGGGAGCAGTCTGGTGTCAGGCATCCTGTTAATTCCCTTAGATTAATTCTTTTACCTTCTGCACCTTCACTGACCACATCATCTGCTCTGTCTGGCAAAGTCTGCACTGCTGATTGTAGAGACTATGTTTCAGCATGCTTTTGTTTTGCTTTTTCCGTTGTACTTCATGGTTTATCTAATGGCTTATTGCCAAGTGCTAAACCTAGAGGCAGAAAAATATGGATATTAACATGGCATAGACTGTGAAAATGAAAATCCATGTCTGCTGTGTGAAATCTACATTAAAGTATTCAGAAGAACATAACAAACTAGTGCCTTTTTCTGGCTAAATTATGCAACCAATTATCTTTTTGGAAACTTCTTGGTTTAAAGTTAACACTTATCACCCATCTTGAGTTGTAGGGCAAGACATATGTGTCCAGGAATGAAATTTTAATGGTAAAAGAGTTTTACAACAGTATCATTTCTCTACCCCAATGTTAGATACACTTGAGATTGCTCTGGTCTTTTATGGGAAATTTTATGTGGCCACAAGTCACACAGTACATAGTTGGGAAAGACAAGAGAAAGTGAAAGTACGTACCTATCTCAAAGGCAAGAAGCAGTTACATGGCAAGGCTAATGCCACATCACTACGTGCTGGGGATTAGCTGGTTTGGGCATGCAGCTGTGCTTTGTGTAACCCTCCAAGCCTGATCTTAGCAGTTCCCTCTTGATTTTCTCAGTTGCTTTTGTGCCAGGTTGCTTCAAATGCCAACCATATACCAAGAAGGTGCCAGTTTATTGATTAACACAAGAAAAATGTTTGATTTGGAAGCCACAATTTAGCTGTCTTTGCTCTGTGCTCTGTTAAAGCACTTATTGAAAGAACAGTGCATAATAGGACTGAAGTATTGCAATATGAATTCTCATTTCCAGCATTGCATTGCAAAATGCAAAAGAACAGTAACTTTGTAATCCCATGGCATACCTTATTTTTGTATCTCATTTCTTGTTATTGTGTTGTACAAAATGGAACAAAATGTTTTTTAAAGGTTACGATCACATTTTGCAATCAAAGTAATTTCAATGTGAAAAGGAATTAAAAATAATGAATTTTATTATTGCATAATTAGTCAGAGTGTTTGGTAGAGATTGCTAAATCAGTCAGGGACCATTGTCCACGCACAGCACTAAATCATGGGTTTTTCTTGCACAATACAGCATAGAATAAGATTAGCCAAGGAAACACCTGACCTAGAACTAAAGCCCTACTTTCTTGCTTCAAAAATGTATGTGGCTCTTCTTGAAGACAGAGAACAGCCCAGACTGCTTTAGATTGTTTTAGCTTCTCTTTTGTAGAACAGTCTTACCCTAACTCAAGCCCTTGTGAGCATCTTAGTAGACCCATTGTTTTCAGTAGTCTTTCTTATCTGAATAGCAATTATTTCTGTGAATAAGCATTTGTACTGTTGAGGTCTTAATCAGTATTGCAATTGCCAAGTGTTAGTAATGCACAGCGTGTTCTGCATGAAGTTACACTGACGTTTGCCCTCAGCATTGCTGTGAAACTCCCCTATGGCAAATGGGCAAGACAACGTCCTGGCTTCCATGACTTGATTTACCCTTTTTATCTTTTTAGAATTTTCTAAAGTGATGCTTAATCTTAACAAACTTTAGTTGAAGCCATTCCTAATTTGAAAGGATTGCTTCAAGATGTTAATCAATGAGGAAAAGCAAAACTGACCTTTGACTTTCTCCAGCATCATGTAAGAGTGATGTTTCTGCATCTTTTCTGTTTCCTGTCAATTCTCTGATCACTTTGGCTGAGTGGACGTTTTGAATGAGTGTAATCTATGGACAATAAGAAGTCCAGATGCAAATCGAAAGTTTCTGGTTTGCGCTCATGTCTGGCCTGCTGGCTGCTCAGATTCTACTTTCAATATTTCTCTCTGTGGAATTGTGTCGCTCACGGTTCATCCGTAAATAAATGGGATGTTCAATAGTCTTAGTTGTGGCTTTTATAATTATATGACAGCTCATTTAGTAGAGATAGTTCAGATCTCTCACACAGATGTATTTAGGCTATCAGAATAGTACCCATTCAGTGGTATGTAAAAGCCAGTAGAAGAACATTTAATTAAAGAATCTAGTAACTCCAGACCTTTCAGAGCATAACTGAGAATGTACAGTGTGTGATTGATCAAAGAAGGAAGTTTTATGGCTCCAGTTGTGAGAAGTGTAGGGAAATCTGGCCCATTAATAAATGAAGATTGCTTTTTTTTTTTTTTTAATACACTGGAAGAAAGGAATCGCGTTTCTTCCATTCTAACTCCAGAGTTGTTTGTGTGCGTATATTATCAGCAGTCTGACTTGGCTCTGGTTTATTCACAAAAGAAGTTGCTAGAGTTTAGTGAACTTGTTTGATTCTGCCTTCTCTTTATTTGTAGTAGCATTGATTTGTACATTTTTTTTATTTGAAGAGGAGTCAAATTCTCGAAGGTGCTGAGAGAAAAGGTGAGTAAAAATGCTGCCATTTGGATGTCTTCAAGTCCTTGTGCAAGATGCTGTTCTGCATTGTAACAAATGTCAGAAGTTTGATGGATTGTTGTATTGCACTATGAGGCAGTGAGGGCGAGATCAGTGTGAGTTCAAAAACAACTCAGTAACGACAGGTAACTTGCTTTTCTCTGCCACATCGAAAGCTTTTTCTTTTTTATTTTTTCAATAATCCTATCCTACCTGATGCACTAGACAATTAAAAACCACTAAGGCAGAAATTCTTAACACTGTAAATTTACATGCTGCTATGTTTTTATAATGACTGCTGACTGTTTGTGCAGCTAATCTTATTTTATTGAAAATGGGTTTGCTTTTGTTAATTACCTATTGAGAATCACTTGGATAGAGTTCATAGAGCTTCAGACTCACAAACCACAGGTTAAAAACTGTGAATTCAGTTAATTAGCTGAGCCAGAACTAACATAAATTATTTACATGGAGCTTGGTTCTTAGTATTTTTTCATGGGAGACAGTAAACAGCGCAGTGTAATATTCGTAACATAATAGTAAGTCTTATCAGATTTTCTCTGGAATAGTTTAAGATCGCTTAAGGCTATGTTTTCTTATGCAGTCTACCTCTGTTTGTGTAGTTATCTTTGGAGACTAATCAGCAGCCTCATGTTCTTGCAGAGACGTTCTTTATTATTTTCCATGGTGGGATGATAGAAATCTCAAGTATTTTATTACACTGGTTTGGGGCTAAAGAGAGTGTGGTTTGTTGACCTACTAAAACATTAAAAGCTGGCATAAAGTTTTCAACAGGATTGGCTGGAATTTCACTCTTAACACACTGGTAATCTCTTGGTTTTTTAAAAAGGAGAAGTTCATATTTTCAGTCTGAGCTGCGCTTGGCTCCCAGTAAGGGAGTAAGCTGCTTGTGCTCCTAACACACAGTGTGGCATGGGGAGCTCGACTGTGTTTTTCATCTGGGATTCTCAAGTAGATACTGCTCGATGCAAAATAGCTTTGAAGCTTAATGTTCCTATTACAGAACCATGTAATTTTAAACTCAAAAACTTGTACATAATTTTTACCAGCTATATGCTTCTATGCTCATGTGACAATCCGCACTTATCAAGCAATACATGTGACTTGAAGCTTAAAATATCAGCTAAATGTTTGTCCAATCTTTTCTTTAAAATACAAAAGAAGTATAGTAAGTGCCATTAGGAAGTAGTTGCTAAAAAATTTCTAAAGAAATAAACTTAGGTAAGGATGAGCACTTCTGTAATAGACCAAACAGTAAAATTCCCATGCTCTTTGCGTATAGAAATACAACTTGATTTCTAGCAGGTATCACTGCTTGCTTATGGAGGAGTACATGGCTTTTTCTCTTTCTGCCTAAGATGAGCAGGCAGGATATGGCAATGCATTTAGAGTTTGGAGCAGGTTGCTTCGCTATTTTATGCTGTTCATAGGCTTTTCACAGTGACAGTGCAGTGCAGGGACTGCCGTGGGGCAGCACAAATGGATCTTATCACTTTAGCTGAAATGTATAATATGTGGTAAAATACATACAAAATACCTAATCAGTAGTAGTTCCAAGGGATAAAATGGTGAATGTCATTGCATCTTCCATACTAGTGAGAGAAAACCTGAGCAGTTTGTTATACCAGGGCTTGCTCTGGGCACAGACAAAGCCAGGGCAGCTAAGTGTCAGGGGCATCCAAACAGCCTGGCTGTGCTTTCTGCTTTGTCCGTCCCACAGGCGAGGAGGACCTGGAGGTCTGCTGCACCACGTGATGGGCAGTGGGAGCAGAAAGCCCAGCTCCCTGCGGTTGTTGCCCTTTCTCCCTCACATCCAAGCCTAGCCCTTTGGCTCCAGCAACAGGATCTTTATTACCAGTGTGGCAAAGCTGAGTTTTCCTTTCCTTGCCAGGAAGCCTTGGGCTGTCCCTGACCCCATCACGGGAATGTGATAATGAGGGGATGGCCCAATATCTGCAATTAGTAGCTCAAGTTACTGTAACACCTCTTAAAAAATCCGTAAGTTAATATTTTTTCCTTTCCCTTGTTTCTAGGCAATATGTCAATAAATAGTCGAAGAATAGTTGGCTTTGAACATACCCTAGGAGTCAGAATGCCTCTGGAAATGTATTTAGTCATATGTGTAGTTGTACATTGTTTGCTTCCGTTGTTTTCTCTTCTTACCTTGTACACAGATCTCAACACTGACCGATACCCCTGAGCATTGCAAAACTGAGATCCTGACACTGGTCCTGACCCATTGTAGAGAGTGCATATGACCCTGGTGGAAGGGAGATGTTGCTGCTTCTTTAACCAAACTCGTGGTAGTATGGTTCTGTGGGTCCCTTCATTCTCTACCCAAAATTTAGGCTGTACTTGACTCTATCATATTGGAATTTATCATACACGCTATTACTAGAGATCCATGGGAGACAATCTCTCCAGTCAAAACAGGATTTGGGGATAATTTTTTTTTTTTTTTAATGTGCACAGACCAGCAGTGGCTTACCATTAAAGCAATTACTTACTTTCCTGGTCTATCTATATATGCACAGTGTATCAGATTGTGTTTCTGAGAAGTTCTAATGTCTCTAGATTTCTGTCTGATATTAACATTTTTGCAGTGACAGGTTCTGTATTATAGAAATTCCCAGCTCTCTGTCGATTTAGCTAAGTTACATGTTAAAATATCCTGCCTGTGGTGAGTGTTGTGCCCAGCTGAGTTTGGCAGCAGCTAGAAACCTTCCGCTTACTGCCCACCCTGAGCAAGCTCCCATGTGTTTTGTTCCAGTGGAAAGCACAGACCAGCACTGCCTGGATTCTGCATGGGAATACAGGAAGGTTTCATGCTTCTGAAAACCAGGACATGAATGCCAGTGATTGTGTAGTCAGAAAGTAAAATTCTCTATTCAGGAACATTTCTGTTAACACAATACCATCCAGCATTGGTTTGGGGAATATAAGCCTGAGGGAAAGACAAAGTACTCTCCTTAGTACCTGTTATCTGTTTTAGCATGGGGTTAAGCGAGTCAGGGGAGCTGACATTGTAGCACAACAAAGGGATGGTGGTTTCCATCTCCCCACTGCTTGCCCCCAAGTCTGGCTGCCTGGCCACAGTTCCTCTTGTGTATCAGCTTGGGTCAATGGATATGATTCTTTAAATCGGAGAAAAAAAATCCAACAAAAATCCTTTGCAGCTTGGTGAGGTGATTTGGCTGACTAAGTGGCCAGGCTAAAGTTAGAGACAACAGAAGGGCGATGGGGCAGGACCACACGACCAGGAGGAGGGGGGAGAGAATGGTCGCTTTAGTGATGGTAAGCTCTGCTCAGCAGTCTTGTCTGGTCAGGCTCTGGACCATGGAAGTGTCTGCTGCCTCAGTCTCAACCTATCATCTGGCTCTGGAAGCAGTGGAGGAGAAGTCGCACGTTGAATAATGTACCAGTTGTATGCACTCACTGAAGACGAGTTGTGCTGTGAAACACTTGGTTTGTGAAGGAAAGATTGTAATTGTGTATTCAGAAATGCTACCATAAAGCACACACAGGGATTAAGTAAGTTTGCATTAGCTTTTCCTGCCTTTCAAGAACTGCTCTTTGTGAAGGTTTATTGGCACAGAGCATATTTTGGAAGAAAAAGGAGAACAAGGAAAAGGTAAGGAGAGACTGAGGGGCCTGGAATTGTTCAGCTCTAAGAAAAAAGGGTGAGGGGGACCTCACTGCTGTCTGCAACTGAAAACGGGAGGTGGAAGGACAAGTAGCAATGGACACAAGCTGCAACAAAAGATATCTAGTTAGATTTTAGGGAAAGAAAATCACAGTAGCAATCATGTTTTGAGTAGGGGATTAGACTGCGTGACCCCCAGAGGTAATTAATCTCTGAATAATGATCCTAGGGGGTTTTTTTGTATGTTATGATGTCATGTACTGGTGACCCATTATATGTTTCTGATAAATCCCACTGGCTTGTTTGCTTTAGAGCCATAATTCTTTTTGGTCTCTTATCCCTTGTGCTGGTTTTGGTGATTGGTATATTTGTCTTTAAAAAAATAAAAAAAGCTTGGTTTGGCCTGCACTACCAATCCTGTAATTCTGTCTTCTCACACATAAATTGATCATAATAATTAGTCACAGCTAAATTCTTCTCTACAGCAAGTCCACCAACTTCAGTGTTACATAATATTGATTTGCCAGGATTATTAGATTGCACATGTCCGGCTCACTGAGTTATGGCTGTTGATGGAGTTTGTCTGACAGATGTCCTGGCCACTATCCACATTCCTCCTGTTCTGAAAAATGGAGGACATGAGTCTGCAAGTCTGCTGAGCCAAGCCCTTTCATAACCTTTAAATTTATTTTTATGTATTTATTTTTGAAAAGCATCAGCAAAACAAAGTTTATGTTGTTGCTGACAGACTTATATAGGCTAAAATCAGAATATAATATAAAATATTCAACACTGCATTTTATTTTTTTATTATATATTCAAAGCCTGACTAATTATATAGTCTCAATATGGCTCAGTTCACAAAATTACTTGGAAAAAATGCGACAAAAGTTTTGGAGGAAATAGGTAAGGTTGATTTTGAGAGTTCAAATGGGTAAATGACTATTCTCAATTCAAACCTGAAAACTCAGCTGTTTTAAATCTTTTGACTCAAATGTGATCTTAATTTAAAAAGGAAGAACAGAAAACATTAAAAGAGAAAAACAAATTTTTGGCAGGAACATGACTAGACAGCCACTGGGGTAGAAAAAAAAGAGAGTTCATTGTGTCTGAAATATGGCACAATTTCACAAATGTCTCTAATTCCTTCACTGTTGTTCTTTTGAAGATGACTCTGTATAGAGGTTAGGAGTGCTGTGGAAGACTCCCTGTAGACTAATGAATAAGCAGTTCGAAGAAATAAGTGTGTGTGCATGTTAGAAAAAGGCTAGATAGGTCTTGTTCAGGTTCATGTGTTTTTCATGACAGTTGTGTTGCTGGAGCCAAGTTCTACCTTGGACCCTGCACAGATGTTTTTCCTGCTATGCAGAGAGGAGGGAGGGTTTTGATACCTCACAAACGCTGTTTGCTTTTGCTGAGCATGAGCTCCCTGTGTTGTCTGAGGGTGGAGGAACGTCTTATGCTGCCTGGGATCAAGAGTCAATGCTGAAAACAGGGCGAAGGCCTCGTAAAATAAAATTTGTGGCACTGCATCAGGTCAGTGTTCAATCTCACTAAACGGATGCCGTTGATATTCAGTACCAGCTGCTTCAGACCAAGATGTGAAAACCATTATAATACACCTTACAGACCTGTTTTTTCTAATTTTAGAAGTTGATGGGGTTTGTTGGTTTGGTTTTTTTCCCTAAATTACCTCTCACTTGAATTCTGACTTTTACTATTTTATTTTAGTGGCTCAAATACAAGTTATCTGTTTGAAAAACAATGAAAAGGGAAAAAAACAAACCCTTCGAATCTTTGTTCTCTTGAAAAGAAAAATGGAAGCATAGCTTGCTGGCTAGTAGCTGTTATATAGTAATAATTTTTACAATATTTACCTTCCTGTTTCTACCAAAAGAAATATGCTTTCAGATGCAACACAACATCCTAAAAATAAGTTAATACACATGTGAAAATGTGAAACCTAGTCCTTAAAGATCCCACTATGATAGGTTAAGTATAGCTATGCTTTTTCCTAAACTCTGTAGGATTTTTTGGGTTTGTTTTTAAACTCTCCATAGCAAAAACATTTTCTATATAATCAAGTTATTTTTTCCTAATCTTTTCCTAACATTTTCAGCAACTGTCATCTCTGCTTTGTGAGAATCAGAATGAGGTCATCCAGTGGCCAGAATGAATATTTACAAGTTCTGATAGAAAAACATTGACATGGTGACATGGAACAAGTTCATTCTTAAGGCTTTAACTGAGATCATCAAAACATACGTTTATTAGATGGGTATGACATATCCTTATGCCCTAGACCATTTCAAACACTGATATCATCTGTGAAGTCTTATGTTTTAATATTTCTGTATTGATCTCTACTTGCTTTTACTAAAATGTATTCTCTTACTAACTTTGCTGTTGTATATAGGGTAGACCTCATCACTGAGTCTGAGACCTGAATTGTTTTTTACATACTGAAATTAGTAGAAAAACTCTACAAATGAGATATAGTCATAACTATCCCTTAAAGCGCAGATCACCTTATCTTGTCTGTCTTTACATCCTTCATCTGAGTTTCCTATTAATATATTTTGCATTCTGATCTGAGAGGTGCAGAGAATCTGCCTCTTCCAACAAGGTTTTACAATTACCTATAGTCCTAATTAAAATAAGTTTTCATGTTGGCACCCTTTGGAGGTTATACTAAAACTACCCTGTAGACTAAATGAGTTATTTCTATTAATCTTACAGAAAGACTGCCTATCTTCGTTCTTCATTTCCTGCCTCTTAGCTGTCATCACACTTTGCGGAAGGCAGCTGCTATGAGCAGCAAAAGGGTTAACAAGAATTGAAAGAGCACACACAAAAGTGTAGGAATAAAGAATTGTTTTGTGGTAGGAAAGAAAAAGAGGTAGTTTTTTATAACCACACTTAGACAGGGCATATGTCATTTTGAAATAGAGTTAAAGCTGAAGCTGCTAAAGGCAGAAGACAAGGCATTTGAGGTCTAACATTATTTCAGCCCAGCCTATGCACTTTCATGTTTAATTGCTTAATTACAGTTTACAGTACATTTTAATGGCACAGACTCTGAATCACTGAAGCTAAAGCAGTGTATGATGCTGTGGTGCTCACTGCATTTTTCCAGTCTAAGTGGAATTCATTAATGTGCCTAGTCAAGCAGATGAAATGATCTTTTGTGCCATTTGCTCTTGTTCCTTTCTGGTTTTCTCAACTGACTAGCATCTTTGGGGGGTTAACAGCTTTGCAAGTAAGAAAGGGAAGGAATAACAAGTGAGTAATGGGCTACTTTTTTTGTGGTATTGAAAATGGCAGAAATATTGGTTTACGATACTGATTAATCCAGCATTTAGCGGAAAACTGCAGATTTGCGTTTTTCAAATACAGATCCCTGATTTGTTGACTATTGATTTATCTTGGTCACTGAAGCATGCTATAATCTTAACACAATATTGAACTTCCAGATACTCCTTACAGGCAGCATTAAAACCTTGTTGATGTTCAAAAATTATTTGACTATTAATTAGACTGTAAATCAGTAAGTCAGTTCCTACCACCTTTGTTTCCTTTTCGTTTTTTTTTCCTTTTCCTTTTTTCTTCTTTCCTTTCCTCCCTTTCCTTTCTCTCCTCTTTTTTTTTTTTCATGAAATAGTAGACAAAATGTACATAACTTGTTTTGAAATCTGCATGCTTTGGTTTGTAGTGAATCCATGAGTTCAATATAGATTATATACTACTACAACCAAACAGCTACACTGAGTGGTGGGGAAGTACTTTTGTAGGACGTTAAACTCACCAGTTTTTGCTATACTTTGATAAATTATAATGGGTGCATGGCATATTACAAATGAGAGTTAGAATCAGATTTCTCTTTTTCTGGGTTCTAGTGATGTTTTAAGTGCTTTGCTTGAGATCAGCATTGGTAGAGTTCAAATTACAGCTTGTCTATAGTCAGAGTGATAAATATTTGATAGACGTTCATTTAAAGTGTCACCAGCTGTTTTGGATGATACACTTCAGAGAGAAACAAGACTTGGTAGCTGTGGGATGAGTAGCTGCTTCTTTTCTCCTCATTAGTCCATCAGGAGTTCCCTCTTCAAGGAAGGAAGGGAGCATAATGGACAACAATGCCACTGAAACCAGGCAAGGAGGGTGAAGTGTTTCAAGAAAATCAGTAGTAAAAACATATTTGATTTCTACAGGACCAGTGTGGAACCTGAAGCAAATGCCAAATTCTTTTCCTGAGATTTTTTGCAGAGGTGATGGAAGATATATTGCAATTGAGCTGGCTCCAGAGCAGACCATGGTCCTTGCTGTTCACTGGGAACTGCCTGGTGCTTGTACACAGCATTAGATTATGCTGTCTGCATTGGATACTTGTCCTCCAAAGCAGTAGCTGGAGGACTGAGAGTCTGCTAAAGTCCCAAAGCAAAGTAGAAGGTCGGAGCCTGAAGAACAGAACAGTACGTGGGGCAGGGTTGGAGGCTGAACCTGCTCTAGTTGTAGAAGGAGCGTGCCACTGCAATGCTTTAGGTGATGGATGACCATTAGAATAGTTCCTGTTTACATCACTATTTGGACTTGGAGTACAGTTTTTCTATACTCCATAGGCTCTCATTTCATTGCTGTCAGGCCATATGAAATAGAATATGGTTTTGTACATGTTTATGGTTTTGTACATGTTTATCCCCTGACCTTCCTCCAATGAGAAAACGTCCATGTGCCTGCAGTGAGCTACGTTGTTTTCATAAGGCTTTTTCACCATGAAGATTTTGTTGTGATAGTATCTTACGTCTCTACAGAGATTGTAGAGCCCTATGTGCAAAAAGGACAAAACAAGTTTGCTGATGACACCAAACTGGGAGGTGTGGTAGATACACTAGAAGGCTGTGCTGCCATTCAGCGTGACCTGGATAGGCTGGA
>Ga0065711_1036746_pt1 | contig 20636 bp, 11 predicted proteins | sample Hoacrofraction12_FD_59098 | JGI IMG/M metagenome (GOLD analysis project Ga0065711, IMG submission 59098) | Hoatzin crop microbial communities from Cojedes, Venezuela - Epithelial fraction 12 v2 (version 2) | ecosystem: Host-associated > Birds > Digestive system > Esophagus > Crop | place...
GTGACGGAGCACTGGAACAGGCTGCCCAGGGAGGTTGTGGAGTCTCCTTCTCTGGAGATATTCAAGACCTACCTGGACAAGGTCCTGTGCAGCCTGCTGTAGGTGACCCTGCTTCAGCAGGGGGGTTGGACCAGATGACCCACAGAGGTCCCTTCCCACCCCTACCATTCTGTGATTCTGTGATCATAGTAGTGAAAGACCTGAGACTAACCAGCAGCTGATGATGTGCTGTACTTGAAGAGTAAATTTTGGTGCATTTCCAGTAGATGAAAGCCTGACTTTGTTTTAGCCATCTCTACTCAACGGTGATAACTTTACAAGGCTCAGTTAGACCTTAGTATAACAGATCTCCGTGATCTTAATGTCATACGCCAATTTCCATTAAAGATTCTAGAGAAAGGATGGTATCATGAGCTGTTACTGAAAATATAGTCTATAACCATGTAGGAAAGAAATGTGGTTAGAAGTGAGGAAGGTGGTGTTGTATGCGGAGGTATTTTGATGTTAAACCGTATTGTTCTGGAAAGGTTGGGGAACTTTCCACTCAGCTCATTCTCTTAGTGGTGGTAATTTGGAACCGATCCGTGCATTGTGGCGTGGGTAGTGTGAGCAAACAGTGTCACGAGTGGGCACGGGTGGGTGGTTGAAATCATAATTCACATTTTTCCTTCGTATGATCTTCACTGAGCTGAAATGGTGCCAAATCAGTCGGTCTGGTTTTGCTGAAGCCATGATTTTGCTGGTGGTAGGTAGCTTTTCACTGCGGCCAGCGTTTGCTACGTGCGTTACCTGCAGGCGGCGAGCGAGGAGGAGCATACAGATCTGTAGAAGGACGAGTGGAATTGGAGAACGGGCTAAAATTATCTAGTACATAATTTCTGTTGCACCTTTTAAATTAATTGATTAGCACAAGGAAATGAATTTCGAGACAGTAGTGTCAAAGTCCCTTTGAAAAACAGAGCTTCATGAATACTACGTGATTTTTTACTGGTTTCAGTAAACAAATGTCTTGTATTCATCAGCCTAAGAAACAACTTTAGGCTTGCTACTTCCAGTGAGTTAACGTGTTCATCTTGTGGAGGGAGCCTGGTTTTACAGCCAACGTGTGCAAAGTACAAGACTTTAAGCAGAAAAAAAGAAAAATTATTCCCTGGATAGTTAAGATTGCTGGGGGATCATGTAGGCTAGCGTAAAGCTTTGAAGTGATGCATACAATGTTCTTGTCAGGGTTTTTTTAAGCTGTTGCTGTGTCCTCGTAAGGAGTTGAATAATGTCTTTTCTCTGGTAATAGCCATAGCTTGTGGGTAATGGCTTGTCAGAAACACTGTTGGTCCATAAAGATTGAAAATGTCTGCAATGCTTTTTCTTCCTTGTCTGCTACCCAGAGGGTACAACAGAGGGACGCAAAAGAGGGTCTGGGAGTCCATGGTGAGGAAGCAGTCGAGGCATTTTGTTTAAGAAGTAAGAAATGATAATTCTAGAAGTCCTGGATATCTGCATGGTAGAGAGCCATATGAAGAAGCCTTTTCAAAATCAGAATCTTGCTCCTGATTCAGGAATGTCCCAGAGAAACCGGCTCACTAGTTTGTCGTCAAGAATATGAGGTGATACATCAGGTAGAAGGGTTTCTAAAAAGGGTAGAAAATCACTTTGCTTGCTTTTGCAAAACCTCAGCTTTGTACAAAATATGTGGCTTTATGTGAAGGAAGTAATTAAGGAATATCTTGTCTTTGATATTTGAATTGCCACAAAGTTAGAAAATTAAGAAACAATTTAATCTTTGGACTTTTTGTGCTAACATCAAAGAGAATTGAATGATGTCCTGCTGCTCTGAAAAGCAGGACATTTCTCTAAACAGGCCAGTATCAATGCAAGTTTTCTCATGGATCTCTGGACTTTGAGGTAGTCAGACCTGCAGTTGCTGGTGCAAAAATGCTATTGAAGATGGAGTGAGCAGCTAAGCTGTGCAGGAGTGTGAACCACAAAGCTGGTGAGGTGTGAGCTTACTGAGAAACAATGTTTAGAGCTAACTCAGTCTTGTCACACATTTGTATCAAATGTGGTAAATAATTTTTAGGGAAGTATTTCAGTTTTCAAGTTGTCAAAACACTTCATTTCAGAATTTTTAAAAATTTTAAATTTCACATATTTTTTAGAATACAGCTTATGTTGGAGAAAATTTAAGTACTAAATGAAAAAAAAACCAACAAAACTTTCTTATTCACTTAATGCCTATCCTTAACTGACTGATTTCTCTTTGGGTTTAAGGGAGCCAAATATTTTGTTTAGTTCTGTGGTTATGATGCACAATTAGAACATGGCAAATCAGAAACATTTCAACTACACAGAAGCTTTTCTGCTATCAGGCAAAGATCCATCAACCTGGTTTTCAGTGATTGGGATCCAGGAAAGCCATGCTGGAGACTCTTTTATTTCCTCCCCTTTCGTCTTCCTCCCGCATTGCTACTGTAGCAGGTTGGGGGAGGAAGGAGGTTTGGCAGCCAGCAGGAATAAGAGCACTTGTCACCACTTGAGGGGATTTGGGAGAATTTCTTCAGCAGGTTGGCGAGAAGAGTGAAAAGTTCACATCAGACTGGAGGTATGTGTGAGATTTGCTAAGCGACTTTTGTGGTAGATGCCCTTAGTACACCCTGTTGTCAAAATCCTCTTGAGTTTGTTTTTTTTTTTTTTGAAAATAAGTTCTCCTTGTGCCCTCATTGTATCCACCAGACCTCCCTTTCCAGTTATCAAAACCTTTGCTCAGCAGTGACAAAGTGGCCCGATCGCCTTTCCCTAGCTGCGGATCACTGCTCTGAGTTCCCAGGCAACGGCAAAGAAGAGACCTTTTTCTTCCCCGCGTCCTGAAGGCACGTGTCTGCCGCCTCGTCTGGCTGTCACAGCTGCTTCAGCGATCGCGGAGACCTGACCGCGGCTTTTCTGCTCCGGCTGCTGAGGCTAGTGCCCACGATATGGCACACAGTTCATGTCACGGAGAACCTGGCATACCCACCCATCTGCCCTGCTCTCTTTTCTCAGCTGGGCAGGACACCCTGAGGGCAGCGTTTTGGCTCGAGCTTGGCCTGTCCCGGTGCGGAGTGTTAACTCTCTGCAGAGCTGGTTGGTGGCTGGCACGCTAATTTTTCCATCTCTTTCTCCCTGTTTTTTTTAAAGTGATACAAAGCTGCTATCATTCTATTAAAAAATCAGATCAGAAACACTTATAGAAACGTGTTCTTGTTGACAGAATTCCGAAAGCTTATTGAAAGAGCCTGGGCATCCCTGGGAAGGCCAAGTGTTGCAACAGAAGTCTCGTCACTATTGTGGTTGCTTTTTGTCTTGTTGTTGGACTTTGTCTCCAGGGTAGAAACTGAACATGGATACATCTCTGCTGAGAACCTCTTGAGGGAGCTTTCATACAGAAGGAGAGAATGAGTGACTCAAGGGCATAAAACAGAGGTCTCATCAACTTGTCAGGGTACTGGCACTCAGAAGCAGCTGTCCTTGATTACTGGGTATTGGTGACATCACGGCTTAAAACTGGACTGGCTAAAAATAATTTTAAAGTGAAATGGTCCCTTGTAAAAGATGCTAACTTGAGGGACCTAGAGATGAGAACCTGTTTTGCTGGGTTTTTGGCAGCAAATGGAAGCACGCGAGGACCCGTGTTAGCACTTTGCTATACAGTGCAATCTGGTAATGGCCAACACTTGGATGCCATTACTGTTTCGCAGCAGGCTTAGCCAGCCTTTCTCTAAACAGACACATTTAAATTTATGCTGCTCTTTTTTTTGCCAAGGGATGGCCTCAGTTGAATATTCCTATCAGGAAAAGCAGTGTGTGGAGCACATCCATTACCTGTGTCTTATCAGCCCAAGTAGCTGAGGGTTGCTGGGCAAAGAGACTCACTTCTTCGTCCCAGTAACACCAAGCCTACAGGTTTCATTTTAACTATGATTTTCTTCATAGTCAGGGGAGAATTTTTTTTTTTTTGCCTTTCAAGTTGGATTTCTGTGCCTGCCCGTTCCTAGTGCTGAAAATGGGCCTCTTTCTTCATGCTCTGGCTTGTAGTCAGCTTGGGACTATTCACCACGTTCTTGCCAAAGAGAGTCACGTTCCTTTCTAGTTCTGACAGAGGTCTCTGGATCATTTTCTGTCTCAGATTTGTCAGGTATTGCTGGTATCCAGCGCACGTGAGAGGAGAGAAGGCACACCTCACTTTGGACGGATGGTGTACATAAGCTTCCTCAATTTCAGGTCTCCTTGCTGTTTACCGTAAAATGCTGTCTGGAAGAAACGATGACACCTTCTGCCTCTCCTCTTCATGCAGATTTTAGTCTTTCTTTACAGAAAATGTTCCTTTCATGTTTTTGAATCGCTGGTAGTGATGAACCAGAAACAAATTTTTAATGTAATTGTGGTGCCTGAGCAGTTTTTTCAGCAGAGGCTGCAAAGAACTTGACTAAAATACATGTATGCAGTAAAAGTGGTAAGTCTGTATTACGTCTGCCCTGAATTGGTTGAACCCCAAGGAAGCTGGTATACCACTTTCATGTGGTAGACCGCGTATTTTAAATATTGAATCTGGTGCAAGGAGTGCATATGGTGGAACCAAATGGAACAGCACGGTTTGAAAAGTCAGCGTGTCCTGAAGCACGAACGAAAGAAGTGAAGAGTTGGAGTGCAGTCTTCCGTGTGTGGATGCTGATCACAGGTGGTAACAGATTTTAAACTGAAATGCTCATCTATATACTGGTATCGAAGGGAAAAGAATGAACTCAAACATACCTTCACCCTCTTTGATGCTGTATGATTTAAAATAGGTGCTGACATTCAAGAGATGAAAGGTGAGACCAGGAAAAAAGTAGGTTTAAGACAAGAGATTTGCTAGCAGTTTTCAGATATTTTGTTCAGTTTTCATACTGAGAAGGTTGTTTTAAGCATGTTAAACTTCAGAACAGAAGAAAATGACCATGTTTGCTTTTACCCAACATTCATACAATTGTGTGCAGCAACCGAATATAGATGAGTATGTTGAAAGGCAGGATGCAGACATCTGCATGTTGGACCTGAGCTGGGGACTTGCAGACTGGTTCTGACTGGGGGGCCAGGTCACGGCGTGTGCCTGTGCTGCAGCTGGGGCTGACAGACCCCTTAGAGGAGAGGGGTGTTCAGCCGGAGCGCCCCGCTGTCGCAGTCTCCCCAGACTGGAGCAAGTTTGCATGCAGCTGTCTGGGAGCGTGGTGGCTTCGGAAGGGTGATCGTATCCGTACGCTGGGAAGCCTGAAGATCTGAAGAAATGAATATGGGTAGTATTTAGGTAGTTGGAAACTGCTCTTCTGGAGAGACCTCATGAAAAATGAGGAAAATACCAGTCTGTGTTTATATTTGAGGCTTTTAAAATTGACTAAAGGCAATCTTAAGACTTCGAATATTTTTAATTTTGCCAAAACCAAGTTTTTGTCCTTGTCTCCGTTTCTAGGCAAATATGAGCCTACCGTGAGCACAGTTGTATCCTCAGGATATGGTTTTCAAGTAGACTGTAGAGCTCAAAAGCAAATGATCCAGAAACTGAAAATGTAGTGTATTGGGCAAAGTTTGAGGGAAATTTTTTTTTTAAGGCACAGATAGTTAGTTTTGTTCTAACAGATAGAGAAATAGGAGTGATTAAGGCCAAGAACAAGTCATTTTGGGGAAATCCTTGTCTGCAGCCCTATTCTCAGACCATAAGTCCATGTCCTCCTTTGTCCTGAAATGTTTTCCTCCTAAATCTTTGCCCATTTTGGAGGCACCGTGTCACAGGGAATTCAGTCGTGGTGTTGTTCCTGCAGAATTGTTCCACTTCTCTCTTGCTGCTGTTCACAGGCTCTCGTGCTCGTGACTTACTTTAAGCATCCCTGAAGTTTCAGAGCTCTGGCTGTGTTTGTGAAGCTCCGAGATGAACAGACAGACTCGCACTTCTCATTTATGGTTTCACTTTGACGTTTCAATATCTTTTCTGTTTGGGCAGAGAGCAAAGAGGGTGAAAAGAGCCCTCTGTCTATTTGCTTGGCAGCGTTTTGTGAGAAGTTTTCTTTGATGTTTTGGGGATTTTGTTTGTTTTTGTCAGTTTGATAGAAGAGATGGCTGTCTTAATGTGCAGGTAAAGCCGTGCCTGCATAAGAAGCACTTGTGGATGTCTGCAGTGTCGCAGTACTGAATGGAAGGTGAGTTTTGTGGTACAGTAACGAGGGACAAAACGTATGCTCTGAGTGGAAAAGGGAACCTAATACTACATAAATGGAGTAGAGAAGGTAAGTGAGCAGGCAAATGCCCGGTCCTTCAGTAAAGAAGATGAGGAGACAAAGTGGAGGCAGCAGTGGGGGGGGGAGAGCAGTGCTGCAGCGCAGAGGCAGCCTCACCTGGAGCCCTGTGCCCTCTCCATCCTCAGCGCTAGCAGGTAAACTCATGCATATTCATAGTGGTAGGAATAATAACAATAATGAAAATTGGTAGCAAAATCAAATTAATGTGGTCTCCTGCAGCAGAAATATTTACCCGATGTGTCCTGCCAGTTACAGTGATTGGCATTAAACCTAGACATTACCTCATCTTCCTGGGCAGACAGCCTATTTCTATGCTAAGCAAGTCTGCAGGAGTGAACAACTGAATACCTGCCTGATTAGCTGTGCAGCAGCAGATCCTGGTTAGAAGCGATTTCCCTGAGCACTTGCTCTCTCTTTCGCTCGCCCGCTTGCTGTCTGCAAGGTTTGTCACCATGCGTTATCGAACTGTGTTTTTTCATCTTGAAGGGCACGTTGCAGGGGAGATGGGCCAGACAGGTGGGCTGGCATAAATGCTGAACCGAATCAGAAAGGTCAAGAAGAACAGAAGGAAGAAAGTAAAGTGTGTGTATATGTGTGTGTATATCCCTCCCCGTCTCTGCATGTGGCAGTGCCAGCTAGGTGAAACTGGATTAATGAGGAAGAGAGAGATAAGTGCTAAGAGGATTGTGCTATAAAAGGAGATTTTGGGTTTTGAGAATAGATGAGTGTTTCTTTATGAAAACTTTAATTGGCTACCTTAGATCATTTCTTTAGCTTTGTTCCTGGGTGGCAAATCATAAGTTTCCTGCTGGGCGTAAAATCGTGGTGTAATTATGATAGTTGGCCTGTGTAGAGTGTCTTCTATCACAGACTCCCAGCAGGCTGTATATTCCTTAAAATATTAAGCCTCATAATGTATTTCAGACAAGTGGTCTGACAAGTAGTAATAAAAATAGTAATAAAAAAAAATCAAAGTGGAGGAAAAAAATCCCTAACAACAACGACAGCTGATTTTGCTGCCACAGCTTTACAAGAGCATCATACTATCCACCTGCTTGGCTACCCCTACTCCTTTTTCCATAGCAAGGTTCAAGGAGTCCAGGATACAGCATCACTGTCACTATTTTGTTGGAAGTCCTCGCACTAATGCCTTTGTGCATTCAAGAGCCGTGGATGTCACCTGTCTACCTTTGTGTTGGCATGCCAGTATTTTCCCATGCACACATCTGTTTCCATTTCATACCTGTACGAAGCTGGCCACCCGGCTGCCTCTGTGCTTTTTCCTTATTTGGCTCCATTGCTTGTATTTTCAGGAAGACATAGAGAAAAGTCACAGAAAAATTCAGCTTTTTGTTCTTCTGTTTCATTGTTCAGAAGTCTGAACTCATTCTGCGCAAGGCTGGCATTTACACAGTAGATTTCTTATCTGTTTTGATCCGTGGATGTGTTTCTAAACTGCAGTCGGCTTAACTAAAGTGGTGAGGAGCTACCTCGTGGAGAAACAGCTTGAATTGATTGGCATCTTCCACCTTCTCCTGTCCTGCCAAAACACACATGGTGTCTGCTGGACCTGCTCTTCCAGGTGGCCAAGCTCTGGAAGTAACTTTTTGCCTTCTCACAGTTACTGGTCCTAATTCTGAGAAAGCATATTGCTGAAACACGCCTCGCTCTCCTGGAAATGGTGTGGGGACAGGAGATGTGGAGTTCTGCACTAGCAGACCTGCTCAATGGCTGAGCTGTTTTCCATGAAGGGAGTTTTCTGTTGGTAAGCAGCAGCAAGTTGCTGTCTACCAAGCATCTTAAAGGAGGAGAAAATCCCTTATAAAACAATCCTGTATCTTTTAACCACAGTGATAAAGACACTGTAAAAACACAAAAGTGGACACCGATTCTCTACTCTCCAGATATTGGTAGAGCTGAACGTTTTAATTGGTAAGGCTATCATTTTGGTTAAGTGGCAGTTAATATTTCTGATAGAAATGTTAAAGAAAGCTCGCAAAGAAATAGAGATCCAGGTGCTCAACTTTGCTTATGAGGATTTTGTCACTGTTTTCATTAAATTCGTTGAAACAGAAGCACCGTCTTAAAGTGAGGTTTTGAGAGCCCATAGCATAAAAGTGATGCCATCAGCAAAAACGGGAAGCAGTGTCCTGACATTCGTCAGGGGAACAGTAGGAGCTTATGGCCCTCTGGAGCCGAGAAGGAAAAGGATGTTTGCTTGATCTTGATAGACTATGTCAAAGTTCTGCATTTCGTCAAGATATCTGAGGGAGGTCTTTGACCTAATAGGGTTTTTCTTCCTCAGCAGTATTAAAAGAAAAATAAAATCAAATTCTACATCATTCCTGTATTTCCAGTACTTCATAGTCAAAAAGGGCACTCTCCTGTTGCTAGTGATTTGGCCTAGTTCGACGTAGGCAGAAGACCTTGAACACATTTCAGACAGGTTATTTAAGTGGTAAAAGATTCGCAAAGTCAAGTTGTCCTCTTTATGAAAGGACAAGTAGACCACTGAGATATTTCTGGATGTTAATTTGTAGCTAAATTATAAAAGTCATTGGGCTTCTTGCTTTAAGAATTTAATCTTTCATAGCATTGGGGCCAGCTGGTGTGGTGGAAGATTGAGCTGCCCAAGTTATCAAAGTATGCAAGCATCAGCTTGTCGGATAGGAGAAGCGCTGGTACTCTAAACATGAGTTTGAAGGAGTCATCTCCACAACCCTTGCACCTGCAGGCAGGCATGACTAACGGAAGAAGAAAAAAAGTAGCTCATTTCTGAAATAAAGTGGCATTTTCCATTCTGTCATCTGTAGATGAGAAGAATGGACATTGGGTTATGACACTGCCCTCTAAAATTTTTCTCAAGGGAAAACAGAAGCAGAACATAATCTTCATTTTCTTTCAGAATATTTCCTCACTTAAGGCAAAAGCAAGAACATCATTGCTTAAGATGTGACAGAAAATACTGTGGTGTTTCAGTAGTCACGTACAGTGCCAGCACAACCTGTGCTGCTTTTTGGCCAGTGACCGTGCAAGAGTGAACAAAATCTTTTCAGTATGTCTCCAGTTAAATTTTCCTTTTAAATCCCAGGGCTCAGACAAAAAAATGTGTAAGCCATTGGTTACATCACTTTTCTTTAGCAAGCATTTTTGTTTCTACTCAAAAAAGAAAAGTGTCTAGAAGTTGTCCTGTGGCTTATCTTTGGGCCCGACAATTTGCCTCTTAATCTAAACTGGAAACGCAGCAGGTTGCTAACAGGGAGGTACCGTAGATTCCAGAATACTTTATCTTATCAGCAATCTCTGCCTGCGTCAACGTGACAAAACAGGGCTGGCACTGTATACCTGGTGCCAAATGAAGTTACTTCCTCTTTAATATATATTCTTAATGGCCTTGAACTCCTAGATCCATTGAAAGAATGGTGTGATCTGTGCATTAAGCAGATGTGTCCTTTCACATGACGATTAGAAACTCCGCAGCCTCCGCCCTTGCCCTGAACTGTGATCTCTTTCAATTTTCTTGACTTCAATTTTTTCTTTTATTTTACCACTTCCTTACAAATGCTGTGGTCTTACTCTGTAATGATATTTACCCTAGGATATGATGCCATTAAAATGTAGCAGCTATCCCGTTTTACCTACATAAACAGGTAAAATACAGATAAATAAGGAACAAATAAATACAGTGCAGAGCTTGCTTTTTTTTTAATAGTAGTGGTACCAGTAGCAGTTGTCAAATGGATAGGCAATGTAACTTCAACTCTTCAGCTTAATGTTGTCGTCCACCCATCAGTGGTTCGGATCATGTACTACTTTGGATATTGGTAATCTGATTTTGCCATTTCCTGATCGTTTTAGTGATAAAATTGCAACTCCAAATAAACAAAGTCTCTTGGCCCATTACATTAGAACACAAAACTAAACCGTTTCCTGTCTGTCTTTTGTAAGAGAAGAGGGGGTTTTGAGTGTTGTTGAACGGCTTGAATTTAAGTGTTGTCATGTGTTTTGCAGACAGAATGGGAATAGACGGAGCTCAGATCTGTGAAGAACCTGCTCAGTCTGTGCCTGTCGTGCTCTGCCAGTGGCATCTAGGTCTCCAGGGGGGCTGCAAGGGAAGAGGCAGGATCCTCAACATACTGAAATCTCAGCCAATTCACAGCTGCTGAGGTGCTGGTGTTTGGGGTGGGAGGGTGCAGTGCTGCCCGCGGTGCTCAGCAGTGTTGTCTGTGGTCCAGCACCAGCGGGGAGTGTCAGAAGGCTCCTCCAGCTGCAGGGAGGGATGCTGGGCTGCTCTCCCTGGGGACGGGGCTGCTGAGCATCCATCTCCACTGAGCCAGGAGCTCTGGCTGACTTTTTTACTCCTCGAAGCTCAAACTACATTCTTAGCAGAGTGCAGTGCTTACCAGATGCTGTTAAGCCTGGATTTTTTTCTCTGCTAATGTTTCAGGCACTCAGAAGTAAATTAGAATTACTGTGTGCAAAAACATTGCAAAACTTTTCTTCCCTGTTTAAAATTCCAAAATAAATAAGGCTTCAGTGAGGGTGAACATTGTGTGTTTGTGCCTCTGTATGTGTGTGTGTGTGCACACATATGTGTGTGCATGTAGACACGCATTTGCCTGTTTGCCTGCCTGCTTCTTACCCACCCCCACTGCAACAGCTTTGGTACCAGTGGTCCCCCAGAAGAGGAGCAGATCTTGGAGTTGTGACGGTTTCTTCAAAAGTGAGAAGCAGGTGAAAGAGGAAGTCCTTACTAGTGAGCCCATTCAATGAAAAGGTGCAGGAGGAGCCCAGCGCCTAGTCAGCACCAGAGTCTGTGAGAAAGTGGTGGCGTGGGTGCGTCAGCTACTGGAAGAACTTTTTTTTAGTGCTTGCATCTTGCTGAACATCAGCAGCCTGACCAGAGAGCTCTGGGAGATCAGGTGTCGTTAGTTCTGCTGTTCACAGACCTGTGTGTGGTTTTAACATTTCTTTTGAAGAACATGTAGGGCAGATGGATGCAGCCATGTTGGTATCTTCAGAGTTGTGTGCTCTCCAATAGCAAAATAGTTTGTGTAACAGCGGTGTAGGCTCGCCTGCACGTTTCATCAAAGATCTGCAGCGAAGCAGAGTTGCTGCTGCCTGCAAAAGCTCAGAGGTGCTTCCCCTTTCAGATCCATTTACTTCTTGTCTTTGCAAATCAGCCAGGAAAGGAACTTGCCAAGTTGAATCAGTTGTCGTGGGCCGTGTTGTGGTCACCTTTTCTCCCAGAGCTAGACTGGGACCTCAGATTTCTTGGACATAAGCCAAAAAGCCTTCAGGGTGGCAATTGATTTCAGTTATTACCGATTAAAATGGTTTTGAATTGGGAATTTAGGAGCAAAGGACTGTATTCTGGCCACTTTGGTTTTGGAGGGCAGGAAGAGGGGAGGCTGTTGCAAGAGTCCAAGAGTCCTTTTTTCTTTGTAAGGCATTTCAGGTGTAGTTCTGGTGGACTGATTTTCAGTTCACAAGGCTTACTGTAGATTTTTCTCTGTGTTCGTATTTCTGTATCTGGTAGTTAAAAACCAACATTGGATTTGTAAGTAACTTGGGTACTGAAGGACAATAGGTTCAAGTTATGTCAGTAGGGTTTTTTCTTACGCTTTAAAAAATTGGCAGAAAGGATGAGCAGATAAATTATGGTACTGAATACAGAGTTTTATTGAAGTGGTTTTGCAATATTCTGTGTACTTAGATACATTAAAGAGGAAACTAAAATAGGTACTAAATGCTTTAACTTTTACTCACCATTGAAGTGGTGGTGTTAGTGCATGTAAGGATTTATAGGGTTTTTTAAGACCTGTTTTTAGATGCCGTATTAGAAAATTCTGAAAGCTCAGTTTAGTTACTGAAGCATGTGTTAAGTCTTGGTTCTAACCAAAGGTGGGCAATATGTTTCAAAAACAGTAGTAAGAATGCAGCATAAAAGAAGAGACATCAGCCTTAGAGCCTCTGCTGAAGGCCTGCCAAAAATGGTGATTTGATTTTTCCTGAATTGTTTCAAGTCAGATGATTCATGACATTATTTGGGCTGTATTTTCTGATCTTCGTGCAAGATGCCATGGAATGTACCTTGAGAGATGCTTTAAAATGGTCTAAATTGAATGAAGAGGTGGATATTGAGTCGGAGACTAAGTAAGGAGAAGGACATACTTTTCATAAATTCTTTCGATTTGTTGAAAATTAGTAAAGAATAATTTGCAGAATCTTAAAGTGTTTGTATTTCTTGGTCTTCTCACAGTGTGTATCTGTCCCCATGTACACACAGCTGTATGTGGAATGCCCTCCATCACCATCCTTGCTCAAATAAAACAGTGTTTGCTTACAAGATTTAATGAATTCCCTGAAGACCCGGGTCACACAGTTTAGCATCAGTGGAAGAAGAGGCAGCTTCCTGTAGTAGTTTTTTCTGGACTGTGCAGTGTTTGAGAATAGGTAAGAGTGCTTGTGTGGTGCTAGGAGAGTTGTAAAAAGCACATGTGAGTAGATACAGGTGTGTGCATGTGTTTCCATGGTCATACATACCTGTGACTTTGCGTATCTGTGGGAACAAGAGTTGCTTCCACATCTCTGAGATTTTTTTGGATCTCAGGCCAAGAGTTTTTATGCACCTTGACCTTGTGCAAGTCATTGCTCTTTGCAGGAGTACCAGAGCAGATAGGCAGACAGATGATGATGTGTTGAATGTGGCTGTTTAACAGTATAATTGAAGCATCTTCTTATCTTGAAGCTCTTAATATAATTCACAAGTAGCAATTTAACTACCACGATAACACTGTCAAAGTGAGGTTGACATCATATCGCCCCCCTCTTTTTAAATGACAGAGTGAGGCGGAGAGGTTGTACGTGTTTTCCTGTGTTCTGCAGGTAATCATCGTGAAAGTTGGAGCTTTACTCCAAAACCATTAGAAAATTATTATGAGACCATTATTAATGCACGTGCTTGTTTCATTCAGCTGTGAACACTGCTGGGTGTTCGTACCGTGTTGTGTAATGTTGAAAGCCAGTGACATAAAGCTTTAGTGCATTAGCAGGGGGAAGACTGTGTCGAAGGAAAGGTGAAATACCACCTCATATTGGCACGCTGCTTTCCAACCTGACTTTTGACTTAGTGCATCTGCTTAATTGAAAGGCTGCATCTTAAACTTACTCTCAGAATGTCTGTGCTCCTCGTTATACAAAGACAATGGTGCGTGATCATGCATACGGAATTAAAAATACGTGGCTGGAGGTGCAGCTGGGTTCACATTGCCTGCATTTCAGAAATTTCACGTTTGAATACCAGATCTTAAGAGTGCTCTGATGCTCTTTGGAACTGCAAAAAGTCTCCTGGCAAAAAATCTGAAAGGATTCACTCTGCAAGTACCATTAAAAGAAGCTTCAAACTGAGGGGAGGGGGAACAGACAAATATTCTGCTTCTCAGAACAGAAAACTGGTGTCAGTACTGTAGGGCCAAAGTGTTGGGACTGTAGCCCCAAGTGTTTGTACATGATATTATAAGTGTGTGGCTGTTCGGAACACCCATGTCTTCCTAATACTTTTCTTCAGTTTGTTAAATGTATTTTTGGCTCTGGAAGTCTCAGGCACAGGGAGAGGGAGCAGAGGGGAGTGACTGTAACAGGTATTCAAATTTGCACCTTTTTTTTTGCTCAAAGCTGAACAGAGACCTTACAAATCACCAAGTGCTAGAGTGTTAGAGAGAAAACATTCATGCTACTGAAAGTGTAATAAAATTTGATGACTAAAGCAGTAAAACGGTGAATTATCCTTATTGCTGAAGTTCCAGGGAAGGATGAAAGTTGTGTTTGATAGCAGACCTTTATATCCCGTGCCTTTTCCTTTTTATTTGCTCGTCAAAGCAATACTGCACAAAAATTGCGTCTCTTAGGCACAATATCATACCTACTAGTCTACAGTCACCCACGGAATCTAGGTGATACATCGTTTCTCTCACTATGATGTAATCTCTGTCGTAACTGCATGATGGGTAAAAGGCATCTTAGCACAGAAAGCAGTCCAGGAGGGTTAGACGCATCGTGAATGGTGAAGACGGTTTAAGGTGCTTTCGTTGTTGAATAACTGGAAGCATTTCCCTTCTCAGGAGGAAAGGGGACCGAATGCTTCAGGGGGGGATTTTGTTGCCAGATTTTGTTGTTCTAAGAATGTCTAGTTTTTGGGTTGTAGTAAGATACAGGACTTCAGAGAGGCTGAGGCACAACTCACTTCCCTTCATATCGTCATAAGGATCATGCTACCACACGTCCAGAGGTGTGGCTTGTAGACTGGCGATTAGTAAAAGAGGAAAGAATTGATAAGATTTGGATCTATAAACAACAGATAAGCCTAAACGTTTCTTCTGAGATTTTCTTGGTTGGAATGTTTATTCACATGTGCCTGGCTGTTCTCGGTTTATTTATTTTTTATTAATTAATTATTTATTTGCTGAGAACATGGTAGTAAAAACAGCTATTAAAATGATATTTTGAAATCACTGGATGATGATGGTGATACACGTCAATGTTACATACGTGGGCACAGATGAATGGCTTAGGCTCTATTGAGCCTGGCAGTTACTATACCCATACTTACTGTATCCATCCGTTCAGGTTTAAGTGATCCAGCCTTTTCACAGAGAAAAAGAAACTTTGTTACCACGTAGATCCAAGTGTCTGTAAGACAATTCAGTCTGGACATGTGGGTGTGCAGCGCTGGTATTGGTAACTTCTCATTTCTGAACAGGTTATTTAGTGCAGACCCATCGGAGCTTGTAAGAGCGTAACCCAGTGGCGCTTCTGCTGGGGACAAGGTGCTCGGCGTCGGGGTGGGTCGGGTTCAGTGGTTAGGTCTCCTGCTGGCATTCAGACATGGGCAGACACAAGTGTCGGAGAGGACACCAGGCAAAGACAGAAGCATCATCAAAAGCAAAATCAGAGTCAATAACATCGTGCAGCAATGTACAGTCTGTAACGATGACTGTGTGAGGCGTTGAGGGGGAGACTAGTGCAGATGTGGGGCTTCCAGCAGGGCCCACGATAAGTGCAAGAGTTTGTCTGGAGCAGGATTTCCTTCTTCCTTTGGACCGCTTGTCAGCTTGTTAATTCCTCTCGCAGGAGTCAGTTGGTCAAGGCTGGCTCCTAACAATTGTCAGGAATGACCCAAGTGGCAGAACCTCCACAGGAACCAGCAGTGGATAACCCCTCCCCAGTCACTGCAGGGGCAGTGCCAGTGCTGTGCTGGTTATCTGTGAGACCTAAGCGACAATGATGAGGCAGCTGTGGATGGTTGGTGGTTGGTATCTCGTGTCATTGACAGTATCTCTTTGACAGAAAAGTGTTTGATGCCAGTTCAGGGAGAACAGCTTCTTCAGAGGTGATGTGTAGGTACCAGCTCTCAGATTGGCAGTGGCAGCTTGATGGAAACACGCTCGATTCCTGTGCATTTGAAATTCCTGCAAAGTTACAGGCATTTGCAAATCTACATCAATGAGCAGTATGATGCGGAACAGTTGTTTAGGAAACTGCTTATTGAGTTGATTTGAAGTTGTCCCTAATACCAGAAGCCTGTTTAGGCTAACAAATCAAGGGCTTAAATTCTTTATTACTGTATTAGTAGCAAATTTGCAAAAAGAGAAATGCAACAGAACACATCAGGGTCACTTCAGTAGCTGTTATTTAGGACCTTTCAGGTACAAACTAGCTGTGGAAGCCGAGAAGCAGTTCAGCACGGAGTTCCCTTCCGGGGCGCTCTTTTCCCAGGAATACCGAGGGAGTCCATGGTTATTGCCAAGCAGAAATGAAGCATCAGGCCATCTCCTGAGCTTCATTAAAACTTCCCGTGTGACTTACTGCACTGCGGCTTTGTTTGGATGGTGCCTGTTAGTAAGCAAATGAAACATTTGTTAAGCTTGTTTGGTATGAAGTTGGGACATACAAAAAGTTCCTTGGGATGTTAATTTCCAATTTTTGGTTTCCTTTCCTGTCTAGGAAGGTAACTGAAGTGCCGTTCTACCCAGTTATCCTGCATGATAAACTCCTTTGTTTTTAAAACTTAGTGACTTTCCAGAATCATACAGACCATTTATGTTAAAAATTGATACTCTAAGAAAGTGTGAGGGAGTGGCGATTACAGCATCTTACACCTTCACCTTTAGTTCGGAGGTGTTGCCTTTGGTCAGGGGAAGCTCCGTACTGAGAATGAATGCAGATACTTGGCACAATTTCTTTTCTATCATTTAAAAAGTAGATACCAAAGTATTCATCTGGTTAACGCTTTACCTGCTCTTAAGTATATATGGAATTTAGCCTCAGCTTTAAAAAGGAGAGGAAAATAGCATCATACAGTTTTTGGACTACTTTTACCACGCGTATACGCTTATCATGATGTAATTGTTTCCGTGGGTGATTTTCTTCTTGACATATTCTCTTTCTATAAAGAATTCTGTGAATTTAGTATGAATAAAGTAGCTTCACCACCCTCCACTCTCCACATGCGTTTCTTGGGGCTCTTATGTTTTTGTGGGGGTTTCTTGGGGGTTGTAGGGGGGCGGGATAAATGGCATCCCTACGGAACAGAGTTAAGGTGTTTCTGTTCTGTCAACTGTGTATTCCTACAGCCTTTAAACATACAGATCTCATGTCAAAGCTGATTTCTAAATTTCGTGCTTTCTAAATGTGCAGCTGTTTATAATGCCTTATCATTTTTTTTTTCATCTCTTAAACTGTGCTTATGTTCTCTCAACCTTAACTATTAAGTCAAATGTCTTCCTTTGGCTGGAGAATGGTGCTATATTAGAAATGCATCTGATGCATATATTACAAAAGCTAAATGGTTGGGGAGAGGAAGAGGGGCAAAGCGTGTGTATATGTTATTACACTCATTTACAAAATGCTTTGCTTTGAAATTCTAAACCTTATTCAAATATAGGTTGCGTAGTCTTCATGTGGTTTTTCCAAGATCTTATCCTGTTGGTTTTCTGCTGTACAAATAAGAGACTCCCAAAAGAAGTGTAAAATAGCTTTGTGCGTGTGTATGAATTAATTTTTTTCCCATTTAAACTAGTTGTCTTTAGAAGTTAGAAGCACCCAATACACTTTATTAGATCACTGAGAAGCTAGGCACTGCTTATGCTGTTTTTGAGAAAAAAAAATCTATTAAAGCCGCATCTTCTCAGTTTTGGGTTGCTAAACAGGTAAAACTGTTCATGGTAGTATATGAAGACCTCTTGAGGAGGAAGGAGGCACAGGTCTCTGTTAACCCATCCGTGGGCTGCTGAGCTCTCTCTGGTTACCAGCCAGATCTGAATTTTCTCTGGTGTAAGGCATGCTCGTATCCTTATGTGTCTTACTTTTCTGTGAGGGTGCTGCTGTCTGAGTTGGGAAGTAGGAAAGGACAAAAGAAGATATGAAAACTTGCAGTTTAATGTTTTGCATCCAGTTTCTTGTATTTTCTCAGGCAGCTACTTGCTTTATATTGAATTTAAACAACTCAGATTTTTATATCCTGATTAATCTTGCGTGTTTCTTTCAGTTTTTAGGCTGTGCAAGTACCCAAATTGCACTGCAGCATAGTTGCAGCACCACAAAAAGCAGTTATTTCTGTTAATGTTGTTTTTGTCTATGTAATGCATTAGATTGTTTTTATTTGTTTGTGTTTCCTGTCCTCACATCTATCTACATGGGACTCTGCTCAGATACACCTTGGGGTTTTCTTTGTCTGAGACAGTTACTCTTTACATTGTTCTCACCATATCCCAGGACACAGGTATCTTCAGGCAGTGTGGTGGAGACAGGGAGAAGCTGTGGTTTAAGTACTCCATCTCTCTTTAGCTGACAGAGTATGTTTTGAGCAGTTTTCCCTTCTGCTGCATGTCAAAGCAGACTTGAAGCTTGTCTGTGTTTCAAGGCTGGACAAACAAGTAGGGAGCTGTAATTGTTTTTCTGACCGTCATTCAGCTGAATCAAGCAGAAATTCTATAGCAAAGAGAATCTGACCCATTATTTTGACTAGTAATGTTAATTGTACCTCATCATCCATTACCTAATTCAGGTCATGCTTTATTTTGCTCAGTTTAAGTTATCGTTCAGATTTGGTTAACCCAGGAATGCAGAGCAGTGACATTAAATACTTGGTTAATTTGAAGATCTTCAGATTCAGCAAACTGACCTTTAAGTATCAGTAACAGAATGTTGGAGTGGCTGCAGCATTCTTTCAGCGTTGTATAATCCTTATGGACTTGATTGCTCATATTAATGCCTTTTTGGTATATTTCTTCCCATTTGTTCCCAGGATAAATCTCAAGTTGAAATAGTAGTGAGCAATATTTTCGAGTGCTTCAAATGGTAGAGAAATAGAGCCATTTCACAAAAAGATTTTGAATTTTTTTTTTTTTTGCATTTGTGTATCCAAAAGAAAAGCGTATGTGCATTTCAATAATCATGCATATCCTTTGGGAGTTTCAAAAAGTTCTTTCACTCCGCCCAGTCCAAAGCCCTTTTGGTAACCAGCAACTCTTCCATCATGTACAATGGATCCCCCACTTCCTCTGGCAAACAAGACGTAATTTGCATTTACTTTCTTGCAGTTGATATGGTATTAAAGCTCCTCTGTACTTTAACATAGCCCTTAAATGCAAACTGGGCCCTAAAACTAGATGACCATTCTTGCAGTGATTGATCTGCCTAAATTTTTATAGTGTATCCATTATCCGTGACATCTCGTTGCCTTTCTGGGAGTCTCTGTCCATCGAAGAACTGATAGCTTCATGAAAAGGATTGCAAAAACTTGTTTTCTCTACTTCCTGAAATGCTGCCTGTTAGATTGGACCCACCTGGTCTTGATGGACTTTACAGAACTTAGGTGGCAACCCATCATCACTTGGCATCTTGCCAGTCCTGATGGACTTGATAGCTTTGCTGGTTTTCATCTTGTAAAAATCTTTGCACTTCCTTGGTGATAGCTGCTGTCAGCTGTGTCAGGTCCATTCTGGCAGATATGCTGGCAGATTAAAGCAATTATCATAATCAGATGTATATGATTTGGGGGGAGGGGGAACTGTAAACTGCTGACAGTATGAAGAGTTTCAGCAAATAATTTCTCATCGACAGGTGAAGTACTTTTGTTGGCCTAGAGTGGTTTATGCTGAGCTGATGATAATTTTCTTGCTTGCTCCTCACACTAACTCTGCGTAGTGTATGTTAGAACTTTTTGGTAAAATGATAGATTGAGTTACTTAGTCCTGGCGGAGTGCTGCGGTAGTGTGCTTGGCATCTCTCTTTTTCACATGAAAGACTCTATGGATGTCTCAAACTCCCAAATACTCTCTCTTCAGTAGTCTCAGAGCTGTCTGTGATGAGTCTTGTGCCTCTCTTACGAATACACAAATTGTTTTAGTCTGTACAGTGGGAGCTAGGTGGAACTTAAAGCCTTCTGTAGGCTGGATTGAAGCTGGGAATCTATAACATGCCGAACCCTGCAAACCCTCGGACCCTGACATGTATGTGGAATAACCAAGCCAAGTCCAGTGCATTCCAGCACACAGGCTTATCACTCGCCTTTCTCCTTCCTGCTGGCACTTGTTTTCTCCTCTTCACCTGGCTGTTGGGAAACACTGTGGCCGGTTCGGAGGAGCTGCTGCTGTGTTTCAGCCATGAGGTGTGTGCAGGGCGTGCACGCAGCACAAGATGGCCCCTGCGCCGGCTCTTGGCTATGCCTTGCTCAGACATATCACATCCTCTTCCACTCAACCATCTGGGTCTGTGCAGAGAGGCAGCTGGTGGAGTAAAAAATTTTGAGGAATGGAATTCATTTACCACCAATGTGAAATGGGTATAACAGTGCAAATCAGCAAAACCATTAGCATGAGAGAGACATCCTGGGATGTATTAGGAGGAGTGTGGCCAGCAGGTCGAGGGAGGTTCTCCTTCCCCTCTACAGTGCCCTGGTGAGGCCTCATCTGGAGTACTCTGCCCAGTTCTGGGCTCCCCAGTTGAAGAAAGACGAGGAGCTACTGGAGAGAGTCCAGCGGAGGGCCGCGAGGATGGTGAGGGGACTGGAGCATCTCTCCTACAAAGAGAGGCTGAGGGAGCTGGACTTGTTCAGCCTGAAGAAGAGAAGGCTGCGAGGGGACCTAATATATACTTACAAATATCTGAAGGGTGGGTGTCAGGTGGATGGCGCTAGACTCTTCAGTGGTGCCCAGCAACAGGACAAGGGGCAATGGGCACAAACTGAAGCATAGGAAGTTCCGTCTGAACATGAGGAAGAACTTCTTCCCTCTGAGGGTGACGGAGCACTGGAACAGGCTGCCCAGGGAG
>Ga0065711_1036747_pt1 | contig 20636 bp, 12 predicted proteins | sample Hoacrofraction12_FD_59098 | JGI IMG/M metagenome (GOLD analysis project Ga0065711, IMG submission 59098) | Hoatzin crop microbial communities from Cojedes, Venezuela - Epithelial fraction 12 v2 (version 2) | ecosystem: Host-associated > Birds > Digestive system > Esophagus > Crop | place...
TTTTTTTTTTTTTTTTTTTTTTTTTTGCATGCTGTACCCCCCCCAGAGGACCCTTATCTCCCACCTTCAGGGAAGAGGTTCTCAGCAGCACTAACGCAAACACAGGTACTGCTTATCCGGTGCTACAGACAGGGCAACACTGCAAGAGCCCCGAGAAGTTTTCTAGCTGTGGACACACACACCAGTTACAGCTGGCTGCTCTGCAGGGCTTTCATTTTATTTTTCTTCAGGATGCACAGCACTGACTCTTCGTTTTTTTTGGTTGTTTATCCTTGATTTTTTGCTTTATGTGTCATTGTGCTCGTAGGAAAGCATCAGCTCCTCGATAAGCGTTGATAGGCTGTTGAGAGAGCTTCCAAAGCTCTGCTAGTGCTGTGAGTTTTTGCACTTGAGTGAGCAAGGCTTTCCTCACCTTGTAAAAGGGAAGTAGCATATTCAGTGGTGAACTTTGCAAATAACAGGGCCAAATGCCGAGGAGCAGCTGCACCTTTAGGTGCCTTTGTCCTATTAGCAGACCTAGAGGAGAAAACCATGAAAGTCTCACTTATCTGTTTATCTAGCTTGCAGCAGTCTGATGCTTTCTGCCACCTTTACTGATAATGGTCCCTTTGAAGTTGAGTGCAAGTGTGAATTTATGGTTTTGTAGACTGGATTCCAGAACAGGTCATAAATTACCTTGTTAGACAAAGGCTTCTGGGGAAACAATGTTGCCTTACGATCCCTCACTGTGTCATTATCCTGATGCACTTCTAGCATGGCAAACAACTGACTAGGATGATATGCTGGGCCGCTTTCCAGTCAAGCTTTGAAATTGTTCATGTAAACTCTTCTATCAAGAAGACCAAGTCATCATCGCCCTTAAAATGTATCTTGAGTCCAGGTGATTGTTAATATTCTGAAGCCAAAGAAAATGAGGATCTTTATTTCCTTGAAATAATATGTGTGTAATCTGCTGCTGTTTCTTCTTAAAAAGAAAAGCATTTTGAAATTCCAAACGCCTGTTTCAGGCCTTCTCAGGATGTGAGGGTAAAGAGCAAAATTATGCAGGAGAATGAGTGAATACATATCTTAACTATGCATGAATGGACCAGATCCTGAAGATGACCTGCTTTAGGGAGAGAAGAGGCCGGATCTGCTCCTCAGTAAAGCTCTAAGCCAGGTAGCGAGGCATTACGCAATCTAGGTCTAGGTTCAAAATTAATGGCTGTCCTTGATGCTGTTTTGCTTTGCTAGGCTCAGGCAAAAAGTGAGTTTGCATTTGGAGTGAAAAGCAAGTGGGTTTTTTGTAAGAAGGAGGGATGCTTAAAATAGTTTCTAGTGTGTATTTGGATGTCATACTGAAGTTTCTCTAGGAAAAAACCTGATTGCTTTCCTGTGGAAATGCTGATCTTTTGGTGGAGTGAGACAGGAAAGCAGAAGCATCATCGTGATGCCTGTGGGATTTGTAACATAGCTGCCTCATGCCCCTCTCTGGGCTGTTAGCCAGCTTCCTCTGGAAGACCCCATCCCCAATGATTTATCACAGGGGAGGCTCTGGAGTGACCCTGGGGGCTTGGGTAATATGAAATCTAATTGGCCGTACAATAAGGAAGATGCTGTCTTGATTTCAAAAGCTGCCAGGTATACAGTAATTTTTGAAAGTCCCATTTAGATGTGTAATCACATTTTTACCACCTTAAAAAAAAAAAAAAAAAATCTGACTCCTGGCTTCTTCACTAAAGAATTCCAGAGTTCCAAAACCAGACAGAGAAACCCTTGCCCTTTCGAGCATTTGAATTTCACACCTGCTGTATTCCTGTCCTTCATGATCTGAGCTTCCCAGGGCAGTTGCGGTTCTACATGAAGATTTTTATTAAACATATTTAGATGCACTTTTCTGTATTGTGGCACAAAGTGATTCCTTCAAGAGAAGATTAAATTGCATCATCCCCTAATCATAGTATTTTCATTTTAGGTTATAATTCTTTCGCTGATATTCATATATCTATATTTATTTATAAATATTTATAGTTATATGTCTAAAGAAATTAATTTATGTTCCTGTCTCGGGCCAGAACAGAATTTAGATCCATCTTGCAATTCAGGTGGGATTTGGAGCTTGCTTTGTTTTCTGAAGTGCATGTTGCTCTCACACTGTTAAAGAGCTAAAGAGCAGGCATGATTGAATCCTCTGTTAGAAAGTGCTAAAGATTTTGTATGAGGATTTTCAACTGCCTTGTAACACAGGTTTGCTCTGCTCACTCTCTTCCTTGAGACTGCAGTGCTGGCAGGATTCTTTAGTCATCTGTTACTAAACAAGTGGCAAAAAATGTGGTTGGAAATTACATTTAGTTCTTCCATTATAAAATACGTGCTTAATTTTACTATGCCGTTTTTCCTTCCCAATTCTGATGGCTTGCTTATAGACTGTAAGTTCACTGGAAATGGTGACTGCACTAGACTGAGGGCTGCTCGACTCCGTTTATGGCTGTCATCTCTATGAGTTGTTAATGAGTAAGTAAAAAAGAAGTAGCTGAGCCTTTTCTGGACAACTCTTCATTCTGGGGGTTGAAAAGGACTGCAGCCTGAAAGGAAAAGCAAACAGACAAATAACTGAAATATTCTTACTCACTGGATAATAGGTGGCTGTCCAGCATAAAAAGCTTTCAGAGTCTTTCTGAGACATTGCACTGGATTGCTCCTACGTGCGAATATTTTGTCATGTCCCAGAACACGAGACGTCTTCATGTATGACACACGACAGGAAATTTGAAAATAAGAGGTTACATCAGTTCGCTTTGACAGTTTGGTTTCTGTCCAATGCATACATATTTTTGTGGATAATTAGCAGGGCAGATAGAGCACGTTTGAGGAGCAAAGGCTTGTATAACCTGTGGACAGCTAGTTTGCCTTAAAAGGCAGAATACACTGTTAAAAGAAACTGCAAAAAGTTAGATTGCCAGAACTTTGACACTTCTGAAGAGAGATCACAGAAGAAGGCTGAAATGTCTTTAAGGCAGGACCTAACAAATGGTTCTGCAGTTGTACAGTATGTGGGATGAAGTGATAGCCTTGTTATGTTACCAAAGAAAAGGCGTACTGTTCCGAAACAGCATAGGAGACTGTTGTCATTAGAACAATTAGAACAGGGTGACACATTGAAATGCAAAGACATTAGTAAACTTCATATTGAAATGTTTGTTTCCTTCAGCAAAGGCTCAAAAGATCCCTAAATACTGGACCTGTGGAATCGTTTGCTGTTAGTATTCATCGTGAAAGCATTTTCTTAACTGTATTTTCTTATTTGTCTAACACTAACATTGTAATCCATGGTACACAAAATACAGATCACAAATGAAGTCTTTGATGCATACTATAATGTGATTCACAATTCTGAGTCAACAAGAATTATGCCTTTGAGTCTCTCTCCAGTGTGAGATACGAGGGTGAAACCATAGCCAAGTAGCAGGTAACTGAAATCCAGCTGCTACGGTCATGGAGAGGAATCGGCAGGTCACTTTGCAGCTCTGCATGGCTTTCAACATTGTATCTACTTGTAGTATGAGAGAGAGGGTGTTATGGATGCAAACGGGTTTATTTTTTTCATGTTCCTCCTGTATTCAAAGGAAGGCCTACATTCACAAAACAGGTTGTCCTATTAATGTCATTAGTCACACAAATGTAGTAGGTCTTGGTTTGTGTTATGTTGGGGGGAAAAGTGGTGACATATTTTCAGTGAAAGACTTATGGAAATAACCTAGGTCTTCTAGGATGACCTTAAAAATAAAATGAAATTATGCCAAGTCAAGACTCAAATTCTGCAAATGATGGTCATAGTAAAGTGTGTTTTATATATTTATTTTAATATGTATGATTCTTTTTGGTGACTTTTTTCTTCACTACCTTTAAAGGGACATTCTTGTGTCCAAACATGGATTCTATTAATGATCAATTTGATTAAGGATTTTTTTAATCTCATCTATTATAGCCGTTATTTAAAAGTTAAGCAGTATTGATGATTGGTGCTTCTACTCTGTGTGCCACAAGTCCACAGAACTGTTGCACAAGCACAGGCATGGCAATTACGAGACGAAAAGGAAAGAATAAAATTATTGAAACTGTATATGCCAGGCAACACAAGAGATTGTGCAGGCTCCTTTAGCTGGGAAGCGGCGTTGTTGGTTGGTTTGAGCAGAGGAGAATCGGATCTCGGAGCTAATATTCTGCTCAATTAAGTTCAAACCCTAGACAGGCCTATCTAGAAAATGGCCCCAGTAATGGCAACATACCTCAAGGGGAGGGAGGCGGGCAGGCTTAACTGATGTTCAGAAGGCACTTGAAAGGGTTCATCAAGGGAGCTGAATGGCCCTTCTATGTTATGTTAGTGTCAATGAATAGTTAAAGTTTTTACCCTAAAATTATTGTTCTTCAAATTTACTGTGTGCTAATGACAGGCTCAATTTTTTTCTAAGTGCTGCTGTGTTGTTTGAGCTTGCAGATCACTGCAGGTATTAAGAAGGTAAAACTGAGGTCAAGTCAAGTGTTATTACTGTTTGGCAATATTCTTCCTTGAAAGTTAGGGAACTTCTAGTATGCCATCCAGATTGTTGTATGATAAATGTTAGTAATAATGAAACTGAACAGCCAAAGCCATGTAGCCTTGTCAATACATGCCAGACACATATCGTTTGGTTTATTACAGATATAGTCTTTGATCTTTCTTATGTTTGAAGACTTGATTGGGCCCATCTTGTTAAAGACATAGCACAGGAAAGCTGGGAATTGGTTCCTTTAATAGAAAAGCTCTTGAGAAAGAGCTCCTCAAATTAGAGAGTGGAAAACACTTGCTATGGGCTGTGCAAACCTTCCCACGTATTTGCAGATGTTTCTGTACCGGAATGGTCTTTCTTCACCAGTCTTTCAGTGGTGCTCGGAATTCGGGATTTGGCTCTCTAAGAGTCGCTTTTTGAACCGCCCTAAGCAAACCTCTGTGTCTACCAAAGGATAAGGTGATTGTGCATATGCTGAACGCTTATGCAGGGGAAGGACACATGCTGGCATAGTGGGCTAGACCCTGAGTCTTAATAGCTACACTGAAAAATATTGTTGTATGTGCTTGTCCCCGAAGTCTCTATTAGTGTGCATGATTTGAATTCAAAACTTGTTTGCACTTGGTTGTGGGTTAGAGAAGGAGCAGCGTAGCTCCAAGCATTTCTCCTCTGAGTGAAAGCCAGGGCTGGCAAATCACAGGGACAGGCACAGTGATCCTCCTACCTGCGTCCAGTACCTGTGCAAGGTTGTGTTGGTGGATACTGAACAGCAGGCCACATGAAGATGTGGTATAGTGCTGTTCCCAACTATTCCATTTATTTAATGTGAACTGCATTTCCTGCCTTGGTCCAGGCCTTTCCGCTGCTAGACAGAAATAACTGTATGCATGGAATAAGAAATAATGATTAACCTGAAAATATAATTTCTGTATCAAAAAAGAAGGGCTTGATTATCGCACTTTTGCATTGTTACTCTTTCTGTTGCTTGGTTACCAGGTCATACAGAATACTACATTCCAAAGAGAATGTAAGTTAATTACCAGCTATTCCTAAATCAGCAATTAAAACCTCACCTTCAGATTCCCTATATGTTTTACATTCCGTAAGTAGTAGCAGAAAGGAAAATGTATTTGATTTGTGCTCCTCACAACCTTGCCCAAAGCAGTTCTTACAGGACTCTTGGATAAACATTTTTCTAGCCAGCTGCTTGTGAAATACAGTTTTAGAGTGGCTTTCTTTGAAACTGGTGGAGAGCTTTCCTGCCTCGTTTTTTCTCAAAGTAGCATTTCGCTTCAGTGTGTGCTGTGATGGTGGCCATCGCTGTGGAGCTAGATGAGATCTTTATCTCAGTGATGGTATCTAACAACTATTTTATTCTTTTCCTCAGCAGTATTGTTTTGTGTTATTTCTGTATCCGTTATTACTAGCTTCTAACAAGTGACCTGCAATTTGACTGAAAAGTTCAGGTCAGCTCTTGCTTTATTAAAGCAATCTAATTATGTTAATCCAAATGCTATGCATCTAGTCTGGCGCTTGGTCGCAGCTCTTCTGCACGTTGATCGGCTCTTTTGGCAGGTGCCCGTCTCCCCTCTGCGGAAGCTGCTCTCTGTCTGCCCCCCAAGAGAGCGCTCGGGCTGGCCCGTTGCGCCGGGGGGGAGCTGAGGCATTGCTCTGCCTTCACAGAGTTGGTCTGACAGCCCGGTAGCTTTGATCGCGGATGGGCTTCTGTAGAATAAGATGGTGAAACATTATATATTTCACTGTATAGGAATATATGACACTGATTTATTTTAATAATGCAGTATGTGCTGTCCACTAGCTTAGATAGAGGAGAGTTTTAATTGGAAGGCTTCAGATTTGATTACTGAGACTCAGGTTACATTCTTAATCCTGTTGATGCTGCTTCTTGAATTACTGGTTTCTCGCAACCACAGCTCCTGTGGAAATAAGAGCAACTATTCAATTAGCCTCAACCTCACAAGGATGTTCTGAAAACTAAGTTGTTAATGTTTGCTGGACGTGTTACTAATTATTATTTTTGGTTTGGTTTGTTCATTTGCAGTTCTGAAAGACAGTTTAGATGAAAATGTTTTGAGTAAAACCAAAATTTTAATTTGCAAATTCCTTGATTATTTTTAATGCTACTAGAATACAACTGTGGAAAATCTGAAATCAAAAAGTCAAAAGTTTCCATATAAAGGAGAGGAAATGACAGGCTCCATACTGAAAAAAAACAAAAAGAGGACCTTTTGTGTTAAGAAGGTATTTAATTTAAACCCTGAATTCTATTTTAAAATATTTTTCTCTAGGCATACCATTTTCCAAGCTTGACGTAACTTACTGAAATATCATTGGGCTACTGAAATAATATTTTTGCTAATAATTTTTTTAAAATCAATGTTCAGTGATAACTATTGCTAATTTCTTCTAACATGTGGTATGACGCTATGGATTTTACACAGAAGGCATTGAAATAGATTGTTATCAACATAGATAATTATCCATAGGTAGATAATCTATATTATGATGTAAATGTGAAATTCAAAGTGTTAATGACCCACACGCTTATTCTGGTGGAAGAGAGCAGGGGAAGGTGAATTCGGAGGAATACGAAATGGCACATACTTCCTGCACATCACTGTTTTCTTTCCATTGTAAAATACACAAAGGTTGTAACACCCCTGTGAAGAAAAGATAACCAAGTAGAAGAACTAAATAAAAAAAGAGTATTAAAATTATCTTCTAATCTAGTCATTATTGTAGCATTCCATACATATTCTTACATACGAACAAAATACAGCTGCCAAATAGAACCATGTGAAGTATCCACTGCAAAAACCCAAAGCACTGGGAGTGTTAGTTTTCTTGAAAATGAAGGAAATCCTGTTCAAAATGTTGTGGTCATGATAATTTAATTTAGACAGAGAAAATTTTCCTTAGCTAAATATTCATTAAAACTTCAGTATACACCCGTGTGTAAATTCAGCCTGCACCTTTCTTGGATATCTGGGGGTCTCATTGCAACTTGAGTTCCTTGATTCGAGTGATGTGATTGAGGATGTTCAGTTGCTTGTCAGATTCTTGACTGATGATGCCAACTCTTCATGAAAGTCTCTCCCATACTGTAGCGTTAAGGTTCTTGCACTACTGCTGTTTTCTGGTCTTTGGAGGTAGGTGAATTACTTTTCAGTGTACTTTCAGAATGGGTATTTGCACCATTTGAACTTGCTGGCTGCATTGCATTTGAACCCTCATGTTACACAAGAACTGATTTGTTGTGGACTTTTATTTGTAGTTTTGCGCTGTAGCTAATTTGTTTACCAAGGACAATGATACGATTGAAAATATCTCTGCATGTGGAGTCCCATTCTGCTGTGGTAATTCTGTGGTTCGCGGGGAATTTCTATTTTCCTTTTAGGTTCGGCAGTCAGGGATGTAGTAAAATGGAAAGGGACAGAAGCAAGCTTAATGTAAACTGTGTTTGAATAAATTTTTGCCCACGGGAGCACAAATATTTCTTATTTTTCTAGTCTAATGTTTTTATATATTAAAAACACAGGGTCTCCCTGCATCATTGATTTTTACATTTATTTACAAATAATAAAACTCTTTGTTTAAAAAAAAAGTTTGTGACAATGAATTTTGAATACCATGTTATTCCTTTTAATAAACAGAAATACGAAAGCTCTTGAAGTAAGGCACTGCAATAACTGCCTAATTACAGTGGAGGGGTTGCCCCTCTAAGCACTCTCCAGCCTAGGTAGGACTCAGATTCCAGAACCTGGCTGATGATTCCTTCAGTAAAGGCATGCAAAGTATCAGGTATGTAATTTCATCAGTGTGGATTGCTAGCCTAGGGTTGTTTAAAAACAGGTGCTAAGAAGAGGTGCATCAGTTAACTGCTCTGTGATGAGGGTGATTTATGATGGAAGGTTTAAGGAAAAAAGAAAATTTTTGTAAGTCAAATGAACAAAGGGTGGCTGTGATTAAGCATGTATTAGATTAAGCATGTATTAAACACAGTGTTATAGACTCTCCAGCCACTGACTTTTTGGTTTTTTTGCTGTCTTCTGCTCTGGCTAGTTGTATTAAATCCACACAAAGGGGCATATTCTGTGTTCCTAGCTAGCTTTTTATAATGATCAGGCTGGAATGACCTTTAAAAAGCCAGATGATATTTTATTTACCTTTTTTCTCCCATTTACTACTAAATGTTAATGAAGGTAAGAGATTCAAATCCTTGCAAATAAAACATTTTAATTGACTTAAGTGTAACCATAACGGTAAATTGGCTACTTTATATGGAAAAGCTTTTCGGTATTGTTGAAACACACTCGTACAGTCCTTTCATCTGTCCATAGACTCAGAAATTAGTAGCAAACATTTCCTTTGTTTCTGATGGCGGGAGTGTTGAGAATGTTTTGGGGATAGACTTCCTCCAGACTGGTTACTGTAGTCTAGTGCTGGCCAAGTGTTCCCCCGAGACATCTCCACTTAAGCCCTTGCTGCTTAGTTTCCAATGTTAACCAGCTGCAGTCGAACAACAGTTACAGTGTCTAAGATTCCTACTCCAGCTTCTCAAGCTCCCTGTTAATATATGTCAAGCTGAAGTCTCATTTGTTGTCTAGCAATGTTGCTGAGTTTGGCCTGGTGTTTCAGCTAGCTGGAACTTAATTCCGTCACTGCTTTAAGGCAAAATGAGCATTTTACTGCCGAATTCCTGTTAAATGGAAATAGATCGAAACCTCTTCATAGGAAATTTCCGCCAAGCAACTGGAGCACCAAAGTTCGCATCCTTCTGTGTGGGCTGGGGAAATGCTCCTTGTAGCTGCAGTAAGCCTTTTTGTTTGGATGTTAAGAGGATGGAGAGGGGCAGATGGAGGAGTTACAAGCTTTAATCTTGCCTACTAAACCAGAACTCCCTGACTGCAGTGGTGCTGAGAACCATTCTCCACGCTGCAAGTGGCTGTATCGGTGAAGTTGTGTGCTAGAAAGAGCAAGCTGCTCGGAATGGACCTCGAGAGGCTCTTGTACAGGAATATTTCTCAAAGTCTGATGGGGGAGGGAGGGGGGGTGGTAGCCCAGTCCAGGCTACAATTGGCATTGCTGAGATTAACTTGGATAACAAGGTGCAATCTCACACTTAAACAAAGGCTGTATGGATTGCTACTTGACTATGCAATTACCTACACTTAGGTGTTCAAAGTAGCAATATACTGACTGAAGAAATAACAGACCAGATGAATTTGTAACTCTGGACCCATCTTAGTTCTGTTTTATCCAAAAGCAAACCATCTGCTGATAAAGGCAGAGTGAAGTCCTTAGTTTGCTGTATAATATAAAATAAAACATACTTTTGGGAGCTCAGTTCTCAGCTAAAGAAAGGCAGACTAAACTGATAGCTCGTGTTTCTTAGGGTTGCTGTCAGGGTCATTTTTGCTTCTTTTCAAACTTAAAAAACAGGTAAAAGTTGAACATAGCTTGTCCAAGAGCAGCTAAGTCTTCTTCAGCATTAAACATATGAGCTAATGTGCCGCTAGAATGAACCAAATTTGCTTTTGTGAAAGTTAAAAGCCCATACGGCTTCCAGACAGTGATTAAAACTGATGGAAAACTGAGGAATAACTTTAGTGAATGAAATTCCCCTGGTGTCCATTTTTTCCAAAAGTTTTTAAAAGAAAATAATGTCTATTTTGGACTTCTTTCCTGTTCTTTTTTTTCTCTCTGTTTCGTCTTCCTTTACAGTAACAGGAAAAATACAGCAGAGGAAAATAATGGTTGAGCATGTTCTGATGTGGTTTTAAAAAATGAAATATTTTACTTAGTAAAAAAAGATTTTTAACTGAATAATGCTTATTCCGTGTTGGGGACTTTAATTCAAAACGCCAGAAACACAATTTGTGGTTTCACATGGCATCTCCATGGTATAATGCCCTCTTCTCACCGACCAGAGACAAATCCCTCTGTCCTTGGGGTTCGGAGAACATGTTACGAGAGCCCTGTTCCTCTGAGCCCCACTCTGTGAATAACCTGCCTTCTCTGCGCTGTGTCAGAGCCCGGTGCAGAATGAGTCCTTTCCACCTCTTGGTTGAGCTGCTGTCTCACACAGCATCCAGAAGGATGGAAAGTGTCAGAATTTGTGGGGATTCAGGAATGAAGCTGAAACGGAGCCTGCAACTCCATGCTTGATAAACTGTTACGAAGTAGATTGTGTGTGTGTGTGTATATCTCTACTGAGTCCAAGGCTAGAAGAGTTGTTTATTGAAGCAACTCTGAGGCACGGACTTCTGAAACAAGCACTGCAATGTGTCGTGACAGTGATATGTAAACAGAGAAAGACACTTTTTTCCTAACATTGCACAGAGTATTATTGTTAACCAAAGAAAACTATTTTATCCCAATGTTGTCTGAGCTACAGATATAGCTAGTTTATTCCCAAATTGTTCTGGCCCTGCTGTAACCCAGAGCCCCCTCTTCCAGCAGGTCTGGTTTATGACTTCTTGTTGTAGAAGGATTGGCATAGAGGTAGGATCCTATGTTGCTTCCACGTCAGACAGCTCAAGGGGCCTGGAACCAGCAAAAGCCAGACTGGTGGTTTACACCACTTATACAGCTCCAGGTAGTACAAGAATTTGGTAGTCCCTTAGAAGAATTTACTTTGCTGTCAGGCTGTGAGAGGCTTCCACAGACTGTGCGCAGCTTATCGTCAGAATCTGTGCTCAGTCCCATTTACTTCCTTCTGTCTTTGGAGCAGCGCTCTGTTTGCTGCGCTGAGGTGACTGCTGGAATGGCGGGAAAGCTTTGCTACACTTGTAAGTTGTGTCTTTTCCTCTTTTTCCCTATTAATTCTTCAAAATGTATTGTTACCAAAAAATACAACAGCATATAGGAGGAGAGGAGGGAGGGATTAGTTGGATGGGAATCGTTTTTCCGGTGTATAAGGCAGATATTCTAACTTTAGGTTTTGTATAGAGTTGTTCTGACCAGAGCGGGACTTCCCTATGTGACAGACGGATCTTTTTATACTTATTTTTCAGACAATCTGGTAATTCTTCGAGGACAAAAATAAAACTCCGTTCCCGATTCAGGGGTTGAGTTTTATTATTATTGATAAATTATTGGATTATTTTTAGGTTAATAATTACATATCAGTATTAAAAGAAATAAAGTTCTATGAGTTACTTTTATTAAGACTCAGATCCAACCTGTTAATTCAAATTCAGCTACAATCTGATTGTTTAAGGAACTTCATTTTTGCCATCCTCAAAAGTGTCGTGTACCCAGGTCTATTTCCAAAGATAGAGTTCCAAACTTCTCTTTATTGACATGTTATATTTTTAATTTAGAAATCCAGCAACCTGACTGGTTTAAGAGATCATTTACTGACATGATCCCAAATCTAATTATCCTTCTTGTCTGAAATAGGTTGATTCCTTTCTTGTCAGTATGTTCTGCCTTCCAGTGGAAGGACTTCCCTATATTTTCTTTAACGAATGCGGAGTCAGGTCCTGATCCTCCTTGTTACCTGCAGTTCTCACTTGGCTTGCCTAATTGCCTTGCAAGCTCTTCAGGGCAGAGGCCGTATCCGATTTCTGTCTTTTCATAGAATAAATACGCCATATGCCTACTTGCTAGGAATTACCCAGATATGAAGCATGTAATTATTAGCAATAGTGCATCAAGTATTTCTGCGTGAACTCAGTTTACCCCGTTGCATTCAGAGGAACTTTGTGTATGGTTAAAGTTGGTATTGCTTTGTGTGTCCTGGGCTGAAGTCTACAAATGCTTTTGGGAAGTTGAGTCTCCTGAAAGGGTCACCATCTGGTTATCTGTAGCTCAGAAGCTCTGGTAATGATCTTCATTAACCTGAACCTAGACAGTATTTCAGAAGAAGGTTCTTTCAATAGAATGTTTTTATGCTCATGTAAAATTCTCCCAAGATATGTTAACTACGTGTCCCTTTGAAGAAAAAAATCCCTCTAGAAATTAATAAAAATTAGCTTTTTGAAAGCTCAGGGATTTACAAGCTGAGCTAGGCTTGTGTGATGCGTATGACTGAGTTATGGTTAATCCACTCAAAATCACTTTTGTTACCACAGAGCCTCACGTTGCCTACGTATTGTCAGAAGCCGCCAAGGGAATGCAGAGCTCACTAGCATCTTGTGAGAAAAACATTTCACAAGTTTGGAAAATGTATTCTGTAGAAAACAGCATTAGTGAGCGATGTATTTGGTCAAAGCTTTGTGGTCTCTTGGGAACCTCTGAACGCGACCGTAAACTGAGCTATCATCACAACTGATTTAGAAAAGCTTGCAGGACTGGAAGTTTTCTGTGCACTGTGTGCAGCTATTAGAAAATAAAATCTGGCAAAAGATTGGATTTCTCAGGATTTATTCTGTAAATCGAACCAAAATCAGATTGAATCCTTAGAACAAAGGCAGATATATTTTGCATTTGAATATAAAACCTATCAAGTGGGTGGTGGGGAAAGAATGGGTAAATAAATACAAAACCTCTTAAGGGTTTCTTTCTTGGCTGGTTTCAAGAATGTCCCACAAAATAGGTTTTCATGGTTGTATGGGGCAATGTGATGCCATTCAACTTTCTTTCCTTTCTTTAGAAATTCTGAAGAAACTGTTGAAAACGGCTTCTGGGCTTTTACTAAAATAGTTTCCAGAGATGAGGAAAATGAGAGAATGCATATACAATCTCAGACAAACGATCTGCTCATATATTGAAGCCTGGATTGTAAAATGACTGCTGTGCCTTCCAGTGAATGAATATTCAGTGCTTCCCTGCTGGGTTGGCTTTTCCTATTTGAACCAGCTACTGTTCTGCCCTGTGATTCACTTGTTACCAAATTAAACTCTTCACACACACGGGAGATCCAACTTTATAAAGTCAGATTTTTGAAGTGCTTTCTGGTCAGCCACTGCGCCTGTCACAATCTTCATAACGCACTGAATTAAGTTTAAAATATCATCCCTGTGTGTTGTTTTCTCTTGGCTGTTCAGCAACCCTTCTGTATATCAGGCATTTTTCTGTTGACACTAGGTATCACTTAGCAACCCAGTGAAAGGCCCTATATGCATTGATTGCACACAATTGTCTTTATGGGGTGGAAGTGTTAAGTGAATAAACCCCCACGGGTGACCAGACGGTCATTCCTCTCATGTTGATAATCTGTTTACATCAAAATATTGTTTACTCAGTGCTCTGATCTTCAGGAATTTACATGAAGCTGAAAGAATACAGTTAACTCCCCGCACTCTGACACACAAGTATGAGCTCTATTTACCTTCTCAAAGATGGGTAGATTAAGAAGAGGAGGGTTGTTTTGTCTTTAACTTAGCTCTCCCAAGTAAAGCATTAAAATGCATTTGACAGGTAACCACAGATGATAATGCAATCTTTATGCTGTGGCTCCCATTATAATGGAGAAGTTACAAGGCTGTCACCACACCATAAAGAAAGAATCTTTCCTGCAGCCTTAGTGCTGTCTTTTCTGCTTTCCTCTTTGTAAGCACTGTTACAAAATTACCTTTGGAGAAGTCTGATGGTTTACACTTACTTTTCTCTACAGAGTGAGTAGCTGATCTTTTAAAATGAGCTACAGAGTTCTCGCCATTTTTCCTCATCAGAAAGTAATCTAAGGAGACAAAAAATATTTTAAATTCCCCCCAAAACAACCAGGTTGGTTTCTTTCCAGTTTAGTTGTGCTTATTACATCCTTTTTAATTACTGGGGGGGTGCAGAATGTGGTGTGTTGCACTGAAGAAAGACATTTCCATTGTTTTGTTTGTTGATTGACAAAGATGTGCCTTTTAATGCAAACAGATTTTTTTTTTTTTCTGAGAGCTTTGGAAGCTTGATAGAATAGTTTAGTAGTTTATATCATAGAGAGAAAGAGTAAGAAATTTTGAACCTTTTTTTGCTTATTTGGAGAATTCTAAACGATTTGGATGATCCTCCCCTTTGAAATTATTCCAAAAACGTATACCCTGAAGTAGGTGAAGTGGCAGGAAAACTGCAATCTGCTACTGTGAATTTTTTGTTGTTATTTGTAAAGGTCATACTGTAGCATCTGTTGTGACAAGTAAAATAAGCTTAATTGTATTAAGAGAGCTGGGCCACACGCATGTACATGCCTTACTACAATGTGTGTTTTCTGAAGTCAATTTAAATCAATCTTTGCAAAGTCTGAAGAATAAATGATCTGTATTTCTCATTATGTTCCCCATCTTGCTCCCATTGAAGTTCGTGCATCCCGTCCCAGTCTACTGAAGAGAATACTCCCATTGAAGTGAATTGATCCTTAGTGCAGTCAATGGAGTTATGCCAGTGATTAATTTGGCCCATTAACTTCAATGAAATTTCTCAAGTGAGGAAGGCAGTGAGAATTTGACCCAGTGATGAAATTCCCGTTGCCTTCAGCGAGAGCAGCACTGAAGCCGGTGGACTCGGCCCGCTGAGCTGGGCTGCAGGCACAGGTAGAGGTGCGTGACCGCTCTGCAGTGTGCAGCACAGGGCGGAGGGCAGGGGACCGGCTACAAACCGCTTCCCCCTTGATGGCTTTCAGGCAAAGCTAGTTTTTGTGTGCCGGAAGGCAAAGCTGATAATTTTTTGCAGAATTGCCTAAAATCTCTCTTTCTGAACATTAAGTAGGAAGCTGATAGCTGTTGCCTAGTTCTACAACAAAATGAATGGCCACTTCTATAAACATTTCACTGTTACAAGTTGGATTTTTCACAGCATTAACTTTAACAACATGGGTGTAAGCTATGGAATAAAACCTTAAATTGATGTTTTGCCATTTTGCTGGTTAAAACAAGTTAGAAAATTCAAAAGACCTAGTATTATGATGGATTCTTTGGTAAAATTGTCTTCTGATACATAGGAGCGTAGTGAGAATTAATTGAGAAAGCCAGGAGAAAATAGCCATTATTTTTTCTTATGTTATCTTTTCTATCTTTACAGCTTGGTGACTTTTGTGTATTTCTTTATTAATTCTGTAATAAAAACAGTTACTCTTCAGTATCCTGTATTGGTTTAAAATACGGGGTGTTTTTTTTTAAGTCTAATTTGCTACAAAATATTGACTTCACATCTCAAAAACTGTTGATCTCATGGGAATGCACTTGAAAATGCTAGAAGCAACTCAGAAAAACTTGTTTTTCTTTCAGTTTTCTAAAAAACTAATTTGTATTTCTTTTTAATTGAAAAGCTGCCAGTTTTAGATCCTTATTTTCATGTGTTTAAAAGTTTGATAACTCAAGCCAAACATTTCCAAGGCTTTCTTTATAAAAAATTAATAAGTAAATGGCACTTCTTCCCTAAAGAGGCAGTTTTTAACATGCTGTAGGTGATGCTGCTTGTCACTCATGTACCACAGTGTTCAGTCGCTGTTTTTTAAAATCATTAAATAGCAAGTGGGGGGGTGCGTGACAAAATTTAAGGGCTCTGGACTGTGTGTAGCAAAGGTATGTGGTAAGCAGCAGTAATGAAATTGGTGAACTTTTATTTGGATTATTCTGCCTTGTGCTTTACTGTACACCCTCTCTCAACCTGTAATATCTTTGCCTCTGTATTTTTGTCCGTTCTGAAAAAATTCCAGGCCTTCCAAGTCTAATGATGTTGATATACTAAAACGGTAGAGAGAAGAGTGTGAACTGCGCCCCTCCTTTTAGCTAAATGTTATCTGCTTAGACTAATATTGCAGTTGCCACCCACTGACATAATTTGTTTCACAGTCACAGCTTGGCAGCATGAATCAAATGTTGACATTCTAATTTCATGCACACATGGGTGTTTGGCTGCGCAGGCCTCAGCTTCTGAGCCATTCATGCCGTACCTGTGTAAATCAGGGAGACAAGGCCTTTTCACAGCCGCCCGAAGGGAAGCCGCTACCTTCTTGGAAGCGCTGGGGCTGGGGAAAGCTCTGCAACCCATTACTCTCCCACAGGAGCAGGAACTTCTCTGACCATACTAGCAGGCTGGACAGGCGTGCTTACAGGAAGAGCTATATTTTAAAAAATGAGCTTCTTTTTATTCAGTGTGTCTAACAGATTGTTCTCGTAATTCTTGTGTGGAATAGGTGGCTTCATTCTCGAAACTGTTTAGATGTTTCTGTTGTAACTGTTTCTGTCCAAATGGCTCAAGTGCAAAAGCTCTCCTGGAGACTGAAACCCAGCAATGGTTGTTGTGAAGGTGTTTCACCAAAGTGCTTCAGTTCTGACCCCAAGCAGCCACCCCCGGGGCTAAAACGAAATCCTGCTTTGATACGCACCTAATCTTTGAGCACTCTGGCCGGAGAGGAAACTACAGCCAGCTCCTGTCACCCCGCTGCTAGAAACTGGGCAGAGGCTGTAAGGCTTAAATGCTCTTCTCCTTGGCCCTTCTCGTGGGGCAGCCTCTGTCCCTGGGCATCATGCGGGCCTTCATCGCGAGGAGGAGGAGGAGGGGATGTGCCGTGGCTGGGGTTCGGCCGCTTCGCTGCGGGAAGGGGCAGAGCTGCAGCTAGCACTGGGCGCTTGAGGTGGGCTGTGGAGATGGCCGGGGAGGCTGCCATTGCTGGCCAGGACTGCTGCGTGCGGTGGGTTCTTCCCTCTGCTGCAGCAGAAAGCCTGGCTGTTGCTGGCTCTGGCAGGGCCGGGCTGGGCTGCCTTCGGGGCAGCTGACTGGCCGCTGTGCAGGGAGCGGCCTGCTCCACGTGTGGCTCAGAAGAGACCTGCTTCCCACTTTGGTCATCAAGTGCTGTCCTGAGCCTTTCTTGGGACAGTCGTGGCAAAGTCAGCCTCACAAACCTAGCTTTTCATTCTAAATACAATTAAAATCTTCCAAGTATCAAAACCATGGAATTTTCTGTCTCTGTTTTGTAGTTTTGTTCCACTTCCATGCAAAGTACAGTTATTTGTAGTGAAAAAGCAGATTTATTTTGCTTTAGAGAAAGTCTTTTGTTTTTCTTGAAAGGCACCCAAAAGTTACGGCAAAGGCAAAAGAATGGCTTTGAATAGTTATTCACTGATCTGGGGACACTCCACAATGGCACATCTCGGAAACATTCCCAGAGCTTCGTGGTGGAATTGCTGAGAAGGATGCCAAAGGAGTTGCTGTGGGCTTGGTGGCACCTGCTTGTTGAACAGACCAAACTGTCAAACGTAAAAATACCTGCTTGCTGCTTTGCTAGTTTTGTGTGTGTTTGGCAGCTCTGAAAGATCTGGATTGTTATTTAGTCGTACGAGAATAACGAGTAGTCATGAGCCATGTGACACTCCTCCGTTTGAATTCAGTGTGGTCCAGAACAGACCATGGCTGGACGCCAGTGCTTCAGCTTTGGCATCCCTGGATCAGAGGAGAGCGTTCAGCCCTGGATCTGACAAGACTGCCACGAACAGAGCTGTGTAAGGATAGTAACGTATGCAGATCTCTGGTCCTCTGGAAGGACTCCAGGCATTTTTTTCAGACTGTATAGGTACAGCCCACTGATAAGCTGTCTACACTGAAGTGGAAGGCAGGATCTAGCTGGCACATGCAGTACTGCCGTAGTGGAAAGGGAAGAGAGTTTAGCCAAGACACTTGGACAAGTCCTCGTGTCTGAGATGTGCCAGATCTTTAAAGTTCATTCAGAGTAAAAAGGAGCTTGGTTTTTTTAGTCCAAAAGAATAACACTTAGTAAATTGCGCAGAAGTGAATTTATCTCCCTTGGAGGGATGGAGGGCTGAGTAAACCCTGCTGGTATCAGATGTGCTGTTTCAGGGACGTGTGAAGATTTCAAACTGGAAGCTTAACATGCAGAGCCGTTCTGAGTACAGCTCCTGCTCAGCCAGTGGCCTTGCCAGAAGCCCTGGCTTTTGTTTCACCAGCTTTGCAGCAGTTCATGGGAGGATTTTTCTCAGTTTTGGTGAATGTTGTTTGCATGCCCAGAGCTGTTTAGTCCAGCCTCAGCTGGGGTTTTTTGCCTTTCATCAGTGGAAATTCCATACAAGGCACCAAATACAGGCTTTTGTAGTGACCAGCGTCCCCAAGTCATATTCCTCTGGATCATATGGCTCAGTCTGAGATTTTTTGATAGTTGCATGACTTTAGTTGTGCTTCTTGGCAGAAAAGTCCTCGTATAAAAAAGATCCAAGACAAATTATTTTTTCTCTCTTAACATATGTGCCAGCTTATCTCCTTTTAAACAGCATACTTGGTATGCAGGGTATCTGAGAGTATGTGTTTAAGTTTACTCAGTGGTGCAGTTTCTGCACAGTTGAGGTTACCTGAACTGGGCTCAATTCCATGTTTTTACATAATCAGGAATATAGGAAGTCAGCAAGTAATGTGGGTTATTATCCAGCTTTTCTAGCACTGAAAGCATTGAGCAGAGCCTACTCTGGAAGAGTTTCAAGAATCTGGTGATCTGGTGAGAAGTTTGAAGAAAATAGTCTTTTGATAGGAGAAGGAAACAAACTGGATGTTGATGGTGCAGTGGGTCTGGCTGATAAATTCTGACATTCTTTGAGTGTCAGCTCCCTGTCCTTGTATTTTAGTCTCTGGACATGCTGGATGCTTTTGTGGCAATCTCTGTGCACATATGCATTTAATGGAAAACAAAAAGCAGGCTAATATTGTTGATACTTTGCGTGTAAGGCAATGTGGCAACATTTATATTTCTCTCAAGAGGCATTAGTGGGTTCTCTATGGTCTCCCCTGTGCTCTGAAACAGCCCTCTGGCTTACCCTGAGGGCTTCCTTTTCCCAAATAAGGAAACAGAATATTCAAGGGACTCACTCCTCTTCCCCACATCCTCTACGTATCAGCAGGCAGGACTCCTGGAGCTGAGGTTCATTACGGAGAAGCTGCCCTATTCCTGCCCTTTCAAGGCTGACAGGTGTCAGAAGTTTTCTATGCCTGGACTTGCCCACTTGACCTTGGCCTCGCAGGAGAGTTTATCAATGGTTTACGAAGGAAAAAATAATCAGGATTTATTTTGGTTTGGTTTTGTTTTTCTTTCTCGCTGTTTTGTATGTTTGTTTGTTTTTGGCCATCTGGTTAGGCCAGGAGGAGAGGGCTGGAAGGGAGAATTTTTTGGTTTGGATATTTTTGAATAATGAGAACCTGGCAGTGGAGCTGTATGAGCGTCTCACAGGGAAGAAGCCTTATCAACTGGCAATCTGCTGTACAGTTTCTGATGCTGGCTGGTGTCTTACCAAACTGCAACCAAAATAATGAGGAGTGAGTTTTAGATTGAACTTAAAAATTCTTTGAGAAAACCAAGCTGTAACTTTCAGCACTTCTGCCTGCTTAGGTAAGGCAAACAGAGAGAAAGAAGGGTTAAAATAATGTGCTGCATGGTCATATTGCTGAGTAGGCGCAAGCAGATGGCTCATCAGGAAGACTCGCTGCAAAGAAGCCTGCAGTGGTCTACGGACTGCTCTGGGTGTCATTGCGTTCCTGCATGAGAAAGAGCATGGCAGAGAGAGATGCAGGCACATACACCAAGAATAGGGTTAGAGCAAATGAAACGTGAGAGCTGACTGAAGCATTTCAAATCTCTCCAAAGACTTTTTTATTCCATCAGGTCGAACATACAGTGTTTGGATTAGAGGACATTATCAGCTGGGCTAACCTCCTAAATCAATTAGGACTTTAAGGGCTTAGTAGCACATTTAGAGGGGCTTAGTGGTAAATTCTGTCTTGTTATTTCCATTAAAGTGGCAGTAGCTAATGTGAGAGAGGCAGAGATGGTGTCTATGAAACAGAGGAGGAAAAAGCAGCAGAAAGCAGTAAAAAAAAAAAGACAGAGAAAATAATTAAAATACATGCCCAAGAATAAAAAGATACAGTGATGCTACCTGCCCATCTCATTCACGAAAGTTTATATCACTGGGAGCAGTTTGAATGATATTTATTTGCCTCAATTTCTTTAGAATTTGAGTAAGACTGTAATTACCTCACAGAATCACAAAATGGCAGGAGTTGGAAGGGACCTCTGGGGATCATCTGGTCCAACCCCCTGCCGAAGCAGGGTCACCCAGAGCAGGCTGCACAGGACCGCGTCCAGGTGGGTCTTGAATATCTCCAGAGAAGGAGACTCCACAACCTCCCTGGGCAGCCTGTTCCAGG
>Ga0065711_1036748_pt1 | contig 20635 bp, 27 predicted proteins | sample Hoacrofraction12_FD_59098 | JGI IMG/M metagenome (GOLD analysis project Ga0065711, IMG submission 59098) | Hoatzin crop microbial communities from Cojedes, Venezuela - Epithelial fraction 12 v2 (version 2) | ecosystem: Host-associated > Birds > Digestive system > Esophagus > Crop | place...
GCAGACTGCATCCAGAGACTCCAGAAAGCCCTGAGGTATGGCACCAAAAGACCTCCTAGTCCTGACTATGACACAGCATCCAAATATGCATGAGAAAATGACAAGTAAGAGATGTATCAGTGGCTGGGGTGACTGAAAGCTCACAGCCTCTCTCTGCATTCAACCAAGCTGAACAAAAGGGACTTCGGGTGGAAGATGTCACTGGTAAACTCTCTTGGGAAAAACAGAGACTAATTAAACCAGCTTTGTCACACCAGCTGTATTTAAGTCGCCTACAACCTAACTAGATACACATTCCCCTTTCCAATTTTTCTTCACCCTTTTCAGGGGGGAAAAAGACCCTAATGTTAATAAATTTGCCAAAGTTACTTAAAAAAAAGTATTGGAATGGAAGATTTAAATGAAGGATTCTTGTTTTTATGCTGTGGCATTTGCCACCTCCTGTTTTGCAGGAATGGGTCCAGGAAGTACCCACCCCACCTGGTAGAAGTGGAAGCCATTCAACACAAAACCACCCAAATTTTTCACAAAGTTTACTTCCCTGATGACACCGATGAGGTAAAATGGGAGAAAGAATTTCTTCTTTTCTGACAGGAAAATCTCAGAGAAGGCTAATATCGGTTCTGATTCAGAAAAAACTCAGCCTTCCCAGAAGATTCTGGACAAGAGAAGTGTAAGGAAAACCCATCCTTATCTACCCTGACCAGCTCAGGGGTTTGATTTACTGCAATTCACATTTTTCAAGACATGGGTGCTGTGCTGGTGGCTTTACAGTATGACCCTAGTGAGAAGGAAACCAGGTGGGTTCATCTGCATTCACTCTCAGTGGTTCACAAGCGTTGGATATCAGTTACCTGCAGCCTAGACCGACAGATATTGTCCACCCAAGTATACCCAGAGGGGTACCGTGATGGGGTTCCCTGGGAACTGGGCAGACTGGCAGCACTGGCAAGTAGGTAACTGAAACTATACCTTCTGACACGCGATGACACAGAAATCATACCTGCGCTCAGGAACCCCTCATTAAACATCTTACATGCCAATAAGGCAGCTAGTTATGCTGATGCCAGAGCAGACACACATGTCCCTGCAGGAACTGCCGTCTCATGCTACTCATTAGTTGTTCTGTAAGGTTTGCATCTCTCCCTCCTCTCATGCCCTTGGGCACAACTAAATTCCTGTATTTCCAAGTGGGTTTATGTGTAGAGCAGTGCGCTCTCACGGAAGGAAAAGGCAGCTGTGCATGCCCTTGTTTATCTGTAATGGAGAGCTGAGAGAACTGCTGGGATTTCTCATCACTTGGAGTATTTTTTCTGCGTGACCAGCCACGAGCATGACACTGCTTTATACACACGCATCCATGTGAGAGCCAATAGACAGAGGCAGTGGGCACTTCTGCGCTTGGGTGGGTTTGCCGTGACCCTTTTGGCCATGGCAGTCACCCAGATGGACTGGTGCCAGGTACAACATGTATCTGCACCAAAGGGCTGCTGCACACCAGCAGCACTGACCTCCAGGCCGGGTGGGATACAGACTATGGATCCTGGTGGTTTGGTGGTTCAGGTTAACACAGTCACGTATGTGGTGGTCAGAAGCTTAAACTCCTTAAGCTGCTATGAACTGAATCTCTTTAAGTGGACAAAGCGAAACTGAGGTGATGTAAATGCTGAACACAGCTCAAAAGGCAAAACAGGGGCTGGGACCTGCATGGAGGTGGGACAGTCCTTTAGAAACCCCATCCACACGTCAAGCAAGAGTCATCTCCCCTCTCTTCAGCTATCCAGAAGTCAGGCATTTGGTCTAAGCCAGGTGTCTTACCTCCTCCTCATCATCGGAGAGACAGCTGGGACAAATCTGGAGGCATCTCTCCCTCCCCCAGAAAAACAGCTCTGAGACCTAACTCTTTGATCAGAAAAATCTCTTGCGTTGCCTGGGGAGCCCTGGATAAGCCAGCACAGCATATAGATAGAGCATCATGAAGCACAGCAGTAGAGCAGTAGCATGGCTGAGCTTCTGCAAACATCCCTTCCCATGCCCAGAGCCACAATCCACGATGTTACTGATTTCATTGCTGGTGGGCACCTGAATCCCTTCATGTGTCTGAGCCTAGAGTTCCTCAAAGAGAGCACAAAAGGGTAATTAGTCTTGAGGCAGAAGTGGTGAGGATCTTCCTTTCTTTGTAGGCATTTGAGGTGGAATCTAGCACAAAAGCCAAGGACTTCTGCCAGAACATCTCCAACAGGCTACTCCTAAAGTCCTCTGAGGGCTTCAGCCTCTTCGTCAAAATCTCCGACAAGGTGAGTGGCTCACCCAGAATCTGGGGTAGCCCCGAGGCACTCAGGGTGACCCACCTGCCAGGGGTTCGCATTGGTGGAGCAAGAGCTATCTGCACCCTCACGGGTGAGACACGTTTCTCTGCAAGCTGTGTGGGGTTTCTAAGTCAGATCCAGCCTGCTACGGGTGAGATTTGCAGTCCTGCAGCTGTGACTTGCAGCAACCATCCAAAAGGGCTTAAAACACAGACAGCCAAAGCTCTCCTAGCCTGTTGCTGAGTCGGGTTTGTAAGAAAGGACTGAGTAAGAAAAACGTGGAGTTTAGAGCTGCCTCAGGCAACTCGGAGAAATCTGTGGAGATAGTCATCATGAAGGGAAATTAATTGCTCCAGTGAAACAGGACGCTGCAATAAGGAGTAATGGGTGAAATTAGAGAGAGAGCCTGGAGCAAGATGCTGACAGTGGCGTTCTCATGTCAGCAGTTTGTAACATGTTGGCGTAACCGGGATAAAGCAGTGAGCAACAACTATGGGAGATGGGGCAATGGCCAACCCTGCCTGTGGCCTCTTGGCATTTGCTCAGCCTTTGTAACCATGTGCTGTGTCCTCCAGGTCATCAGTGTGCCTGAAGGAGATTTTTTCTTTGACTTTGTGAGACACCTGACGGACTGGATAAAGAAAGCAAGACCGGCAAAGGATGGTAACAGTGACTTTTCTCTATTGTGGGTCACACAGAGCCCTCCTAGAGCCCTCCAGCTCTTTCAAACAAGATTGGCCAGACAATCTGCCACGTCTGTTGGTCCACACTGCTATGGTTGTGCTGTCTGCACCAGCCTTGGGGACAGCATCTGGGAGATCTGCCCAGGAGCAGAAAGACCTCTCATCCAGGGCTCAGCCTGGCCCCTGCAAGGAGCACCTGCTGGTTGGCAGCTCTCCAGGGCCGGCCTGTGGGAAGGTTTCAGTGGTGGGATTCATCTCGCCTCACTGCCCACATCCGCAGCAGAGCTGGCTGTAGCTCTGCTGAACGTATCAGTGGCTGCAAGACACAGGGCCTCCAGGGTGCTGCTCCTCTGTCCTGCATTAGACATGAGCATAATCATCCAAGTACAGCTGTGCCCATGAATCCAGACACTTTTTCCATTTTCTTAAAGATTTGCAAGGGAAAGACGTGATTTTCCCTGCAAGGTCAGAGTCTTGGCAGTGCCCCTGTCCCTGCAGGTTGTGACGGCCCATGGGCACCAGTGGCTTGCAGGGACAGCAACTGATGGCCAGTTGATGCTCACAGCATTATTTTTACATACCCGTTCCCTGCTGCCTTTGCACAGGTATAGTGCCTTCCCTCACCTACCAAGTGTTCTTCATGAAGAAGCTGTGGACCAACACAACACCTGGAAAGGACTCGATGGCAGACTCAATCTTCCACTATTACCAGGTACTCTGGGAGCCTGCAATAGCAGCAGAGACTTGGCAGGAATTAGGAATGGGTTAGAAAGGCTTTGTCCGTCTGGAGATGAATTAAGTCTTGCATTAAATGAAAAGAAGTCCTGCCTTATATAGAGCACTACAAAGAGCGCTGTTGGGTTGCACGGCAAGGAGTAGCCTTTGTGCACTTCAGGGTGACCAGCTCAGCTGGGATTTGGGTCAGCTGTTCTTAGGTGAGCAGCAAGAAATGGAAGAGGCTGAATTCAGAAGCATCCTGAGGGTTTTCAGCCACCTCTTTCCATGGAGCTGGGCTGTGACAGTCCCAGCAGTCAGGTAAAAAGTTACAGTTCTTCTGCTCTTTTTTCTTGTGGGATGGAAGAGACACCTTCATGTCCAAAGTGCTCTCTCACGTACACCTACGCTCCCTGTGTTCTTGTCTGGATAAAGTGGTTATCCCAATACGACTGTATCTCTTAATGTTTGAGTTAGTCACTTGACACTTCTTCAGACACTTTTGGGAATGAGGAGTAAATTTCTAAAACTGCAAAAAAAAGCAGAAAACCAATTCCAAGCGGCCATCACTAGGGGTGGATTTCCTGGGATGAGGGAGAGTGAACAAGACTGTACAGCAGAGCAGCTGCCTCTCTACCGCACTCAGCACAACTGCTATGCTTGTTCCCAGGGCAAAGCATCTTACCCAGGGGCTGGAGACCTCCACAAACTCCGTTTAACATCTGAGGATGAAGGCCTGTGGTCATCCCCTCTATCTCTGAATCATTCTTTCACCCATGCAGGAGCTGCCGAAGTACCTGCGTGGCTACCACAAGTGCACACGGGAAGAGGTCCTGCAGCTGGCGGCTCTCATCTACCGGGTGAAGTTTGAGGATGACAAATCCTATTTCCCCAGCATCCCCAAGCTCCTGAAGGAGCTGGTGCCTCAGGACCTCGTCCGGCAGCTCTCCCCAGATGACTGGAAAAGGGTAAAACAGCAGCTTGAGTCATACGCCAGGCCTGGCGGGGGGAAGCCCAGCCTCTCGAGTGACATGTCTGCCATTCAGCATTGAAGTGGGGCTCCCAGAATGAGTGGCCCATGGTCCCTCTTGAGCCTTAGCAAAGCTACAGCCTTCCCAACACCACCAAGAGGGGTAATTGTATGTGTGTGTTCATACACCTGTGCCTTGCAGTGGGTTTTGTTTCTGCTGCATATGGCTGTGGCTGTAGTGGTGGATGCAGCAGCATATGGACACATACTGAGAGACTGCCTCATGTAAAGGTCTGTTGTTTAAGGCAGACTACTGAGTAGAGGGGTAATTCTCCCCAGTTTACACAGGGAGAGCTGTGGCACGGGTACAGACAGGTCTAGAGCCATAAGATAACGTGGGACTCTCACTGCCAAGAAATAGTCTTATAAGTCATTTCTGTTTCCTGGGACTTGAACTCAACCACGCGCCTAACCAGCGAGCTACCAGCTTCTCTGGGTTGAAGCTCTCTCAGTCTCCTCTGCTGCATATATTGGAGGATTAAAACTTCTAATCTCTTTAATGGAGTCACCGGCGCAGTTCATCTAAAGAAAGAAGGACCTGTCTTGGTTCTAGGCTCTGCTCCAGTGATCAGCCAGCACTTATGTGAAGTGTTCACCGGAGCAGAGACTAGACCTGACCACCTTTGTGGGACTGATGCTACTCCCCTGTGAACACCCCTGGTGCTAGCTAGTGCAAACTCTCCAGCTCTGTTGTGTTCTCTGTTGCAGTCCATCGTGGCATACTACAATAAGCATGCGGGCAAAACAAGAGAAGAAGCCAAGCTTGCCTTCCTGAAGATTATCTTCAAGTGGCCTACATTTGGATCAGCTTTCTTTGAAGTGAAGGTACCTGCCTTTCTTGAGGGTTCTCTGGCAGCTCTGAGGCAAGGTCAGGAGCCCTTTATCACAGAGGGGTTCCAGGTATTCAGGGTTGTCCCAGTGTCTGAACCAGACTGTGATAACCCCAGTGAAGCAGGGAAAGAGTGTGAGAGTCTCTATCAATAAAAGACAGATACACTCATTTATTGCTGCCCTGCCTCTTTACACAGATGGAGGCATTGTAGAGCTTCAGCATATCTCAGTCTTTGGGTCTGTCCTCGTAGCTGGGCTGCTGAAGGGCCAAGAGCCGTTCTCTGTTTTGCCAAGGCAAAGCAAAATGTGCAGTTTTCCAAGGGATGTGTCCACACATACCACATACCAAATCCAGACCACTCCCCATGGTACCAGGCTCCCATCAAAGACAGCAGAGGCCAGTAGTCATGAAGTCTGTCCAAGTACTCTGGACACCTCATTGCAACTCCCTCAGAAACCACACAGTGAGCCTGGGCAGGAAACAAGTTGCTGAAATTACTCATCCTTGAACTTGGGCACCTCATTTTCTGTCATGTCCATCTTAGAAGACATAAGGGATCCGACTATATTCTATGATTTTTCCATCAAAAGTGACTTGGTAGCCAAGAAATCTGTGGCAGGGCCAGGAGTTGAGGCCCCATCCCCTGTGCCCTATCTCGTCAATGGAATAAATTGCAGATCCTCACCGCACAGGGCTGGGAGAAGGATTTACTAACAGGAACAAAACTGAATGATGTAAAGATCAGAAGGGGACAGAACAGTGTAGTCTTGGCCTGGAGGTCCACAGCAGCAAGCACGAGGAGGAGCAGAGGGACAGGAGGGGAAAGGAGATGTCTGGGGTTTGCCAGCCTGTCGCAGCTCTTCCTTGCCAATGGCAAGGAACTTCATTCTGTCAGCAACTGACACATTGGTTATCATGCATTTGGGAGATCTGTACTTAACTAGACAGTCCTGACTATTGTTGATACCTTAATGAGGTCTATGTTTAAAGGATAAACTGGATAGCAGTTAATGGGCCACCGAATGCTGGTAGGAGAAGGCAGGGAGAGAGGAAGTAGGAAGGGGTCTAATTTCGCATGACACATCCCCTAATCAGTTCATCTCATTTCCAACAGCAAACTACAGAGCCAAATTATCCAGAAATCCTTCTAATTGCCATCAATAAGCACGGAGTCAGCCTCATTGATCCCAAAACCAAGGTAAGTAAAACTGAGGTCTTCACCAGATGCTCCCAAGCCCACTCCCCAACCCCTCACAGAGATCATCCCAAAGAGCATGTTGTTCAGAACTTCAGGAGTTCTCATTAAGCCTAATTAGAAAGGCTGGATAGCCAGAAAAGTTTCTGGAGGTGGAAATTCACTGAGCCAGCCCAGCCTTTTTCAACAGGAGATGAATTGGGAGCATCAACTGTTAGAGCCCTGTAACTGGAGGACACGCACGCTCCTTCCTTAATCCTTTCACAGATGTTAAGACAGGAGCTGGAGTAAATGAGCTCTTACTAGTTACTTCAACCAGCCACTTGGTTATTCTAGTACAGCTGTCCTCCACAAGCACTGGAGTATCTGCAATCTTGCACCTCACTGCCATTGCCATGAGGACATGGTATAGTCTCATCTCAGTAGACATCCTTGGTCTGCTTTGACAGAAAGTGAACAAGGACATGAGAGGTCCCCACAGTCCTTTGTGAAAGTTGAGGCTCTCGCATGTTGAGTGTCAGTCTTGTGTTCCCACCAGGATATTCTCATCACTCACCCCTTCACCAAGATCTCCAACTGGAGCAGCGGCAACACGTACTTCCATATAACCATTGGCAACCTGGTGAGAGGAAGCAAGCTGCTCTGCGAGACCTCGCTGGTAAGGACTGTTAAAGATTACTGGGCACAGTTAGACCAAGTCCTGGCTTTGGCAAGCAAAATTAAATGCTTCCAGTGAACTGTGTCTCAGCGACTCTCTGGGCTGAAATTGGTCTCTTAGACGAGCCCCCGATGTGTCTTTTTTCTTCTGGATTTCCCATGGCTGTGCTCAATCGATCAGGGCTGTCAGTTGGTCCATCATCCAGCTTAAGAGCAATGCTGAGGTGCTTGGGACATTGCCATCACAGGAGTATGAGGCATTGCTCCCTATCACTGGACTGAAAAGCGTATTAAATCTGATGTGGGCTCAGCGGGTACTCTTAAGCCCTGTTACCAAGATCCTTTGTCCAGCTTGTCCCTAGTAACAGTCACAGCAACAAATCTCCTCCTAGACTATCATAAACCCAAAGCATGAAGGATAAAAATTCATGCTGGATTAACTGTTATTCATTTGAAGCACTGAGGATTTTGCTGGCCATTTGAAAATCTAGGTCCTATCCAAAGCTCCCTATGTCCTTATCCTCAACATCATCCTGGCACTGTGAGTTCCTCCATTCCAACACTGCAAATTATGTTTGGACTGTGTTCCTTGTGGTGTTGTCATTTCACCGAAGGAAAATGGTGGAGCAGGTCAAAATGTGCCTGAAAACTTGAAAGTCAACAACTGGTAGCCTATGTGTTTAGGAGGTGCAAGCCGGAGACTGTAAACTGTGCTCTAAAGGCAGGTAACCTCTTCTCTCTCCTCCTCAGGGGTACAAGATGGATGATCTTTTGACCTCATACATCAGCCAGATGCTAACAGCCATGAGCAAACAGAGGAGTGCAAAGGGTAGCAAGTGAACTGCAAGAAGCCACTGGCAGGTGGCCATGGAGCTAATTAACCAGCTGAGGCCTGTGGGATACCCGTGCAGCTGGGGGACAACCTTTGCCTCCCAGATGTGGAAGATGAGCCGAACACCATCAGGGAGTTCACTGGACTCTGACCTTGAGGGCTCAAATCCCACCTCCCCTTCCAGTGAAGACGAATATCTCTGATGTCCCGTTCTCCTTCCCCACCCTGCACGCGGACTCCTTACACCCCAAAGACTTCCAGGGGACATCGCTGCCCTCAGATAGTGACTGAGCACTGAAACTCCGGCAGGATGTTTGCCTGAACCCTATGGCTGGCATCACAAAGGCTCGTGGAAGAGGATTTGTGTGTGTTTGTGTGTGTGTGGCTTGTTTTGGTTTGTTTTGGATTTTTCTTAAGAGAGAGCTCTTGGGATGCTAACGGCTTTTGGAGAGGTTATGGGCATTTCAGGTTTGAGGAGGAGTAACAGAGCCCTAACCTATGCTGGAAAGCTATCCAATGAACACTGAAGGGCTTGGTTTTTGACATTACAAAAGAATATGTTGTATTATTAAGAACGACAGAAAGATAAAGCAGGCTGGGAGGTGAAAATTTTAACAAATAATCAGAATAAGCAAACTACTGATCGAACAGGCTAGAGTGCTAAAGTGCTGTCCATGCAATGCTGGAAATACTTAAAGAACAAATTTTAAAGTTTTATTTCTTCTTCTATTTATTTTTTAAAATATTAAAAAGGAAAAAAAAGAAATCCTGCATTTTGTGCCGGTATCTGGACGCTGACTTGGGGCTGAAGGTGACCTGCAGGACAATCCCTTGCCCAGGGATTGCTCTAGAGCCATGATTGCCGGAGGCTGAGTAAGGCACATCTTTCCCAACTTACGAGCTCAGCTGGAAGTGAAGCTTGGAAGATGAATTATCTCCTTTTGCCCACTGTGTCCAGGGAAACTAACCCTGGGAGGATCTTTACTGCAAGCTTCAACATGGATGTAAGTGTTTTGAAGTCCCCACGCTTTGAAGACTGAGGACAAGCCCGTGTTGAGCTGTGATTCAAACATGGGCTTGGCCATCAGGGTTGGAAATAACTGATGATTTTATTGTGCTTTTGTGTGTGTTGCTGTATAAAATGGCTCTTTGCAAGTCCCAGCTCGACCTGAACCACTCACAGCGAGGGCAGGCCATTGATTTCAATGGGCTTTTCTCCATCTTTGGTTGGCTGTACTAAACTGCTGGCTGGTTGTCTCATCTTCCACGTGACGCCACGCAGTGTGGACCAGCCTGCTTTGGAGCAGAGATGGGACCTTCCAGCAGAGAGGAGGCTGAAGCCATGTCAGCTGTGTCTGGGGGGATGCATGGGGAAGGACTTGGGGTGCCTTTCCAAAATCCAGGTTTCAAAGGAGCACTGTCTTGGTGTATGGCAACAGGAGGGGTGAGAATTGCCCACCAAGACCTGGAGCTGGTGTCACTAACACTGAGTGGATCTCAGTAGATGTGGGAGACCTCTCTTGGTCCTGTGCATTGGGCTGAGTTTAGCTGCTTTCATAGAAGTCTGTATTGTAGGATGTTGAGTGTTGTTCTGTTAAGCTCAGCTGGGCTCCATCGCCCAACACCATGGCATGCCAGGCAGGTCAGCAACATTGCCTACTGGACCTCAAGGACCATGATATCCAGCTGGGATGCAGCAGTGACTTTGGACCTCGGTTGCTCCACCAAAGTGAATGAGATGCTGCATGGAAACATCCACCAGCCAGAGAGGGCTGCTAGGAGATCCCCTTCTCCCACCGTTCCCCCTCCCCAAGGCACTCTGGTGACAGGAGCATAGTTACACCAGCCAAGGCTACACTGGGAGCCAAGCTGCCTTCTCACCATCCATCTCTGATGCTTCTCTCCCTTCCCTAGCTGCCATGATCCCAGGGATTCCCCCTGTCCTCAGACACATGCCCATCATCCCCACCATCTCCACCGCTTTCGTGAGTCTCCAGCCATCACTGCCTCCCACAGCACGCTCAGTAGACGATGCAGCATAGCAATGTTTTCCAGCACTGTCCTGGGCCAGCTTTCCCCCACCACCACCCCCATCCCCCCACTCACAGCTCTGTCAGCCTCCCATGCACCCCACCATTTTTGGGGGTCCCGGGACTCTGTGTGCGTGTGCCTGTGTGTCATATGTATTAGCATCTGCTGGCCTCTTTGTATTCACACCAAACAATGTAACATGAAAAACATATGTCCAAGTGAAATACTCTAATTAAAAAGTATCAAGTGGTTTGTGGGAGGCTGTTCTGCACTGCGCGGTTGTGGTGATGTCTCCACAGGGTAGACTGGGCTCAGGGTTCCCAGGTCCTTGTTGGGAACAAGACTTTTCCTTGCAGAGTGGGACTCCCGGTGAGAGTATCCAGCAATGGGGAGCAAATCATCATTGTGCCCAAAATGCAAATTAAGTGAAATCTTTTCTTTTTGCATAAAAAAAACACTAGAGCCTGGGGAGTCTCCGTTGCTCATCCTCTAAGACAAGGGCTGCTTCCTCCACAAAGACCAGTTTTGAGCTGAATCCCTGGATGTAAGAAGTACTGGATGAAAAATTCATGTGTGGGACTCAGACTACCAGCCACATGTTTAATGGTGTTGCCAGACCCTGCGAGCTGTGAGTAGCTGAGATGTGACAGGGCATAAGGCATTGCAGGAGCCTGGCCAAGGCTGCTGAGGATGAGGAAGTTGAGTATGGGGAGATACAGAATCATAGAATCATAGATTGGAAAAGACCTCTAAGACCATGGAGTCCAACCATCCACCCAACACCACCATGCCTACTAAACCATATCCTCAAGAGCCACATGTACTCTTTTTTTAAACACCTCCAGGGGTGGGGACTCAACCACTTCCCTGGGCAGCCTATTCCAATGCCTGACCACTCTTTCAGGAAAGAAATTTTTCCTAATATCCAATCTAAATCTCCCCTGATGTAACTTGAGGCCATTGCCTCTCATCCTATTGCTGGTTACCTGGGAGAAGAGACCAACACCTGCCTCACTACAACCTCCTTTCAGGTAGTTGTAGAGAGCAATAAGGTGTCCCCTCAGCCTCCTCTTCTCCATACTGAACAGCCCCAGTTCCCTCAGCTGCTCCCCATCATGACTTGTTCTCCACACCCCTCACCAGCCTCGTTGCCCTTCTCTGGACATGCTCCAGCCCCTCAATGTCCTTCTTGTAGTGAGGGGCTGCGTAATCACTGCATAATGGCCAAGCAGCAGCTAGATACATGGCTGAATACATATGAAAAGCAGTGTTTGGGGGACCACAGCCAAGTCCCACATCTGGAAACCAGGGCACAGGCTGAGGACTCCATGGTGCACACCACCGCTCAACCCATGCACTCTCCACCTCTTATTTTTGCTGCTCACATACCTCCGCGTGACTGGTACCCACAAAAAACTGAGCCAGCTATGGATGCAGGGCATGGGGAGGGGGTCTAACACCATCAGTAGCATCCTCTCCCCATACTTCACATATCTGGAGCTGCTCTACACCAATCCATCAGCCCTTTAGCCCTTTTCCAAAGAAGAATGCTGCCTTTTTGCATTTCTAGCCTCCAAAATACTCCAACATCGCAACTTGGACAGGTTTAAGTGCTTCTCAGCACAGCTAACTCTGAAACTCGATGATTTCCTGTTACAGTTCACTTGTGATAGCTTTATTTAGCAAAACCACTGAGCTGCAGGAGGCTCATGTCTGAGAAAACGTCTGTAGCCTGAATCAGGTAAAGACTAATGTTTTCTTCCCTTTCCCAGTTTGCCGAAATAAGAACAAAACAGGATAGGAGAGCTAAAATGTATTTAAAACAGCACTTGCAATTTACAAAAAATGTGTTCTTATTTGTTCAAGTAGAAATTTATGGCTTAAACCTGCGAGATGCTCACATCTCCCTTGCAGAGCAGGGCATAGACCCCCTCCCCTCTGTGTGCCAGCAGCCATGAGGAGAAACGAAAATCGGAATAAATCCCCGGGTGCAGCACAGGTATACAGCCATTCCCAAGGAAGAGGCAAACAGGACGCTTGGTGGGCCCGATTCACATGCAGCTCAATCCTTCTGAAGAAAAGTGGTTTGCTCCTGGTCATAGTCCCAGTAGCGACATGGCCAAGGCACTAAAAAGTCCTTCAGCACCTGTAGGAAGATATGCCCTTGCCCGCAGCCAAGGGGGAAAGACTGTCCTCTTAGGGTTTATGGCAGGGCAAGAGTGGGGAAAAGGAAAACCTAAGGTGCCTCTGCCTGCGTTTATGGAAAGTTGTGGACCCTAGTGACCCAGCCAGCAGCACTTGACCATCATGGTAGGGTTAGTGTGCTCTCAGGGCTGGAGGAGACCTGCAAGGTGGCAGGGAGGGAGTGTGTGGAGAAGAGGGCAGCTGAGAATGAGGAGGACTGGAGGATGCTCAGATGTTGGCAGCATGTATAAAACACAACTGTGGAAACAGAGGGCTTACATGTGGCAGGAGGGATTACGGGATGATTGCCCTGAGGGATGTCAATGGTCTCAGAGGGAAATGATGGATCCCATGTGGTTGTTGCATCTCATCATGGTGCACAGCTTCTTCATGGCTGCAGCTCCATCCATGCTCCCCTACACCCCGGAGATCCTTGCCAGGCATGGGATTGCGAGGAACTGTAGGAAAGGAAGCTTGGTGCTCATCTCTGGCAGGGTCATGGAGGCAAATGACTCCTTCTCACCAGGCAGATCCGAGCCTCTACAGCTAGTTCCCTCAGCAGGTTAGTGTTTGCACTGCAGAAAGGAGCATCAAGGGATGGTCTGCTCTCCAGTCCTCATCGAGATGGCAGGTCTTTCCTCACATGCTTCTTTAGCAGGTCCACGTCCCCTCCCTGCCCATCAGGCCAGGACGGCAGGCATGTCACTGAGCTCTGGGAAAGGGGACACACAATGAGCTACCAAAAGGTCTGCAATTGTTTTGCCAGTTGTGGTGAGCAAACAGAACCTGGGTGAAAATGTGTGCAGCCCAGGTTGGGTCATTTTGCCTGGATGACAGCTCCATGGATGCAGAAACCTGGTGCATGGGAGGGTCCCCAGCCAATCCCACCCTGCCTTGCTCAGAGTGCTCAGTGCTTCTGGGCTCTCTTTTCACAGCATCGCAGAGTAATGCATATTGGAGAGGACATCTGGAGGTCTCTGCCCCAACCTCCACTTGAAGCAGGGCCAAGTAGATTGGACTGCTCAGGGCTTTGAACCCCTCTGGGGCTGGATATTCCCCACCTGCCTGGCCCCCTGTTCCAGTATTTGACCACCCTCATGGGGAAGATTTCTTTTTTTTCTCTTTATATCTAGTCAAAATTTCCAAGGTGGCAGCTTGAGCTGTTGTCACTGTACATCCAAGAGGCATCTAGCTCTATCTTCTCTACACCCTCCCATTAGATGGTTGCAGACAGTGACAAGATGCTCCTTGACCTTCTCTCCCACTGTGCAAACCCAGATCTCAAATGCCCCATCCTCCAGCTTAGTGGCCCCATGGAGCTCACTCCCATCTGTCATAAACTGCTTGGTACTGGAGAGCCTGAACTGGACCCAGTGCCTAGATGTGGCCTCATGAGTGCTGAACAGAGGGGAGAAATTGCTGCCACCTGCACCTGAGACTGAGACAACCCAGGGTGCAGTCATCCTTCACCACAGCATGGGCACCCATCACCAAACAATCCATCAGGACCCCAGTGCCCCCGCAGAGACATCCCTGAGCAGAATGCTGCACCCGGCTCCCCTTGCCCTTCTCACCTGTTCTGAACTTGTTGTAGGTGCCACTCTCCAGCATCGTTCCACCATCATGGGCACAGCAGGAGAAGCTCCGCTCTCGCCACCTGCATGGGGCAAAGAACCTGGGTCAGGCCACCACTTGCTCTGGTTCCCCTTGCAGGTCCTTCATGCCCTGGTCACCTTTTTTCCTACTTTGTCATGGCAAGAACTGCCCTGATATTTTGAGATTCGCTCAGGTCCTTACCAAGAAGGGAGTCTGGTGCAGGACTGTGATGTCTAAGCATCCACGCTTCACGTGCAACAGCATTTTGAAGGCAACTTTGTGACTAAGCCCTGTTTTCTAAGAAATATTTAAAAGCCCCAGACATGTTTGCAGCCACTGGTTCCTAAGCAGTCAAGGAAATTTAAAAACCGTCATTCTGGAGCACTCTTAAACCTGACAAATAAGACCACGCAGGGTTCTCAGGCACTGCTGATGGCCTTTCACTGCCTTTGCTGCAGGGCCAGCCCAGAAGGGGCTGTTATTTGGTTGGATCAGGAGCATCTGCAGGGCCCTGGGAAATGAACACACAACATGAACATGAGCCCGGAGGAGATCGGCATGGGAAGGTCTGATGGTGGTGGTGATGCATTTCAGGGCTGATTGCAAAGCACCCTGCAATCTGCAGGCATGAAAGCAAGGTGAAAGCTGCTAAATCAGGACGAGAGGAAGGACTGCTGAGAGCAGAGAGGGAGCCACTTCACCTTGGGAAGGATGGATACCCAGCAAAACATGCCTGTACAGCTGCTAGTTCATCACTTGGCCATACTGCTACTAATGCAGTTTTCCACCATCCCAGAGCAAAATTAGAGCTGCCACCCTTTCCTATTCCAAAGCAAGCTACAGTTACAAGCAATCCAGACTGCCCAACCAGGAGCTTCCAGAACTTTGCCCTTGCTGTTACCTGCAGCACAGTCATGCTGCCAGCACCCCTGCAGAAGACACCCCTGGGCTGGTCCTTCCACCCATCCACAGCTGAAGAGCTGATCCCAGCACCTCCTGGTTTCCTTGGTCACCACTGGGATAAGAGCACAGAAAGGCTCCTCACCCAGCTGTGGCAGAGCAGAGCATCCAGCAGCCTGACCTGACCTGCTGGAACGAGCCTGTCCCATGAGCCCCAGATTTCCCAATTATTAAACAGAGGCAATGTCTTTGACAGTGTGGGAGGAAACAAAATGGGATGTCTGAGATATACTCAGACATTTTCACCTGAGAGGATGGATTTCCTCAAGGGCTCTAGAATACGCAGAGACATGAGGTGCTCAAACATTAACATTGAGAGCTTTCTTCCTAAAGTCATAGAATCACAGAATCATAAAGGTTGGAAAAGACCTCTAAGATCATCAAGTCCAACTGTCAACCCAACACCACCATGCCTGCTAAACCATGTCCTGAAGTGCCATAGCTACAAGTTTTTGAACACCTCCAGGGATGACGACTCCACCACTTCCCTGGCCAGCCTGTTCTAATGCTTTACAACTCATTCAGTGAAGAAACTTTTCCTAATATCCAATCTAAACCTCCCCTGATGCAACTTGAGGCCATTTCCTCTTGGCCTATCAGTCTGTTCAATGCAACAGTTTCTAAATATTAACAGTAGAAAAATCAATTCCTTTCTTGGCCCGTCAGCTTTGAATAACTGATTTATGTTGCTACTGTTAATCCACCCGGTCTCCACTGAATCCTGAGGGTAGATGATGCCTGAGCTGCCAAAATGGAAAGGGAAAATGAGAGCAAGCAGTTCCTGAAGGGGAAAGAAATGTTCTCAAAAGCAGCTTGAACTCTTCAGATCACCTGGAAACATCCCTCCTTCCCTCCATCTGGTGCAAAACATCAGGTTAGGATGGCCATTAGCAACTTTGTAGTTACCAGTGCAGAGCAAAGATGAGTGAGATGAGGAGCACAGAGGTCAGATCTGTCAGGATCCACATGATGTTGTACTGCTGCGGAGTCTGGAAGAGAATGACAGAGGATGTGTCCACCACCAAGGACCCCAAGATATGCAAAAAATTACCTCAAACTTTCTTGATGCTTGACTACAGCAATTCTGCTGCCTGGTCTGCATGTGCAGTAACATCCCTCGGGTGCTTAAAGCATTTGGTAGTATTTCAAAGTGGCCACCCCGCAGTGGGTGTTGGTGCCAAATCATCATCTCTCATAAAAGCGGGTCTGCTGGGTGACCAAGAAGATTGGACCACATCACAGTGAATATAACAGGGACCTCTTGTTTCTACAGGCAGACTCTTTAGTTCTCTCTGTTTCCCTCCAACATTAATGTCAACTGGTGGCATCTCATTTTCCCTGGCAAAATTGTCCTTTAGTGACCACCATAGAGGATCTGGGATAGCTCCTGCTTTAAGTCTAGGAGCATCTGAAGATTCATCCTTAGACTGGACCTCCACCCACCCTCAGAATGGACTGAAACACTGCAGTTTTCTGGATGGGAGCATTGCAAAATCCACTTCAAGAGTGTAAAGCCAGGTATTCAAAGTTATAAAATCTGGGCTGCAGGGACTCAGGTGCGCCAGGTGCTCCTTAGCCCTGCAGGTTGTCTAAGGCAGAGTAGGCAATAGAAAAATTAGGAGGAAAAAAAATGCCCCCAGCAAGGAAGGGTTATTTCTGTGGTTGTTTCTCTCAGACTTGTGGAACAAGACCAAGTTTGAGAAGGGCACTGGGAAGTCCCAGGAAATTAGGAACTTCTGACTCCAATAAAGTACTTCAAAAGCTTAGAAATGGAAATCGTCATACATCAGCTTGTGCCCTCAAAGGCCCTTCCTTTCTCCACGCACAAGCCTCAATGAGACTTCTTTTCCCTCATCTCAAGGCCTAAGTTGCAAATCCTAACAAGCAGGGAGCTTCTACCTAAGTCAAGAGAAAAGAGAAGGGCATGGTGACCTGGAGTGGCTCAAAGGTTCCAGGTAAGCCAGTTTTCAACTCAGGTCCCTTTCATGCAAAGGGTCCTTTATCCATTCATGAACTGGCCCATGGTCTCCAAAGACAACCATGAACATCGTAACCCTGCTTCCTATCCCTGGAAGGGAGAGGATTTTCACTTACCATGAGGAAGAGTGGTTGGCTGAGATTCTTCAGTGTGTGGATGGCATTGGTGGTCACAGAGTGTGCCCCGGAGCACCATGCCAGGGAGAAAAGCCATGGCTCATTGACCACATAGAGGTTGGTGGTGATGTTTGCCTCAGCGTATTTCCTTTAAAAGACCGAAAGGCAATAGCCTTCATTAAGCAAAGCAAGGAGGTTAGTACTTCCTTTGAGCTGAATCAAGGAGAAACAACAATTCTCTGCAGGAAAGGCTTGCTTTAGGACCTAAACAAAGAATGGAATGGAAGGCCAACCAGTCAATAATTAATCATTCACAACTGGCCAATACTTGATCCGTCAGAGGCAAACGCAGTTAAAATGTCCAAAAGGTCAAAACTTTTCTCTCCCCTCTGCCATATGGATTGATGTAATGTAATCTCCCAATAGATACCAATAATCTCCCCGTTTGAAAGCACCTTGAAGCTGGCTACTCATGTTTGCCATGTTTGCAGCATCAGCTGGTCACTTGTCAAGTTCTTGGCAGCTATTAAACTTACTATGAAGTAAGACCATTCTCTGTATAATGCTAAAGGAATGTATCATCAGTATCAGCATTTGTAAATCTACTTAGGATCTACCCAGTATTTACCCAAGTGGATCTACTTAGGATTTTAAATTCTGTGAAAATTATCATTGGGAAAACATTAATGTTACTCTCATCCAAAGCATTAAACCTTTTTTTGGGTTCTTTTTTTAAATTAGATTTCAATGTTTTGGCACATAGGAAAGAGAACACCCCACACACACACAATTTACAAAAGGACAGCTGGACAGGTAAGACTGTTTTTCTCTTTTTGTTTTTTTCTTTTTGTTTTTTCTTTTCGTGTTTTCATATGAGAGAATCATTTTGGAAACTCCTGCAAGGAATGTGGAGCTTTCCATTGGACAGAAGACATTTTCATTGTGTTACAAGCAACAGAGTACTGGTAGCAACATAGCAACAGAGACAAGAAATGAAGTTTCCAAAACACCACCTGCAAGAAGGTGATGTCTCATCACAGCATTTCACACTCACACAGATGTCTGTGGAAGAACCACGGGAGGTTAAATAGTTGTTCATTCTCCATGATTCAGTGTTGGTGGGACTAGGGACGGTGTGAAAAGAAAGACAAGAAATCAGGAAACAGCTGTGTTATTCTACCCAGAAGATCCTCAGATCTTGGTCAAGTAAATATGGACTTGTGGGAAAGGGGGTGTAATTATATATGCCACCTCTTGGCAACCCACGCGCAGGGTCAACAGTAGGAGTGAACTGTAGTCCCCCACCTCCAAACTGCAACAGAGATGGCCACTGGATCTAAAAGGTCTCTTCCCAAAATGCTATAGATCCCGGAGCTGGTCACTGGAGGGAGACATTGCTACACGTGTGAGGCCAATGTACACCAGACGCAGTCCAGTGACTCTACTCGGCACTGAAACTGCAACCTACCGGATATCTTCACTGGACATTTCAGTGTAGGCAAGGTTGAGTTTGACAATTTTGTCCATCAATAGGTCTTCAACTGGGGCCTTACTGCCCATTGTCTGCTGAAACCCAGGAGCAACAGACTCAACAAAGGACCTCATGTCATTCTCCAGCCATAGGACCTGCAGGCAACAACAGGACCCAGTGAATTCCCAACAGACTTACTAATACGCCCTGCCCTTCACACAAACCCAGTAAAGATAATGCCTTGAGGAGCTTAACCCAGCCTGTCAAATTATGTATTTCTTTCAATGATCAAAGAACATTTGGATGCAGGGTTAAAACTTGCAAGTCACTTTGATGAAGTACTCACTGTTCCTCGCTTATCAACTTCAAATCAGTGAGCACGTTTCACACAGCCCAACAAAAGATGTGGTGTTTGAAATGGATGAAAAGACAGCTTTAGTTTATGGGAAAGGCAACAGAAAATATTCTGTTCTTCCATTCTCTCAGCATGGGAGCAGAGAACTTCAGCAGATACAAATCAGTGTAACTCCCCAGACATCAATGGATATATAACCTGATCCACGTGGATTTATCATCCATCCCAAGCTGGGAATTGACTGGGGAAGGAGGAAGACAACGAAGGCTCACAGCTCCACGTATTTTAATTTAAGCCAGGAATTGCTATGCAATATATAAAATAGGCATGGGCATCAGGGATTAGGCTGCCAGTTTCTACAATGATGAAAGGATGTTGTTTGGGGGCTAAGGCATCAGCTGGTACATGCACTGGCTTACTTCCCTATGCTGCTATAGGGTTACACCATTTTGTAGCTGCTGAGGAACTGATAGTAGGAATATACTCCAAATGATGCCTCTTAAAACAAGTGAAATGCAAGGGGCCAGGCGCTGCGCAGGTGAAATCATGCAGGATATGACCCCAAAGTCCCATTTCGTAGAGCAAGAAAGGGATACGGAGGAGTGAGGCCACCCTACCAGATGGGGTCTAATCCCCGACTCGTTGAGGATAACTTCCAGGGTTCTGTTGATCCATGAGTTCCTGTAAGGATGGTTCTCTGGAGGGCGGTAGAGATCAAATATCACAAGTTTATTCTGACTGTCTGCGAGGCGCAAGAAATTACTTAGCTTGTAAATTGACTGATTCATTGCCTGGGTTTGATCTGCCCTTGACAATGAGCCCATGCATGAAAATGGTTTGTCCTAGAATACAAACAGATATAAAAAAGGAAGTCAATCAGGCAGTTGCCTCTGGGAGTCAGCTGCATGCAAAAAACTCGTATCTTTAAGAGGAAAAATGTTTTACATCAGCTCTCAGTAGGTGGGGATATTTTATTTTGCTTAGCTCTTCTACCTGAGGAACACGGGAAATTAACCCAGGCTGTGACGACAATGCTTCTGGGACCTAAATTGTGTAGTCACAGCTAGCTCTGCTGTGCTTCTCTGGCCCAGTGTGTTAGCTATGACCATTATACAGGTAGCTCTTCTTCCTCTGGATTGTGTGTTCTGCTGCTGCCATGGCAAAGAGCCACAAAACACCCACCAGCGAATTGTTATAGGTCTCCTAAGCCTAAAGGCTAACTGGACAAAGCAAGGAGACCCCAACAGAAGGATTTCTACTGACTTCTTTGAGTTTTGGCTCAACTGGTAGGTCCTCTCCTAATATTGATGTTATGAAGTAGTAGCCAGCTGGTGTCTCTTCTACATCCAGTTGATGATGGTCCTTTATGGCACTTACCTTAAGGAACCACGTTCCAGCATTCAACTCCTGCAGGGTATCCCAGGGGAATAACGCGGCGTTTTGAGCAGTGTCATTAGGGTAGACCTCCTTGACGTTAGTTGTCCTCCTCAAGGTGCTGTCATGCATGAGGAAAGGAACCCCATCATAGCTGTTGGAGAGCAAGTGTTTAGGTCACTTGGGGTGCATAATAATGAATATTAGGGCTACAAGGATGGTGAGGGGACTGGAGCATCTCCACTACGAGGAGAGGTTGAGGGAACTGGGCTTGTTCAGCCTGAAGAAGAGAAGGCTGCGAGGGGACCTTATAAATGC
>Ga0065711_1036749_pt1 | contig 20635 bp, 22 predicted proteins | sample Hoacrofraction12_FD_59098 | JGI IMG/M metagenome (GOLD analysis project Ga0065711, IMG submission 59098) | Hoatzin crop microbial communities from Cojedes, Venezuela - Epithelial fraction 12 v2 (version 2) | ecosystem: Host-associated > Birds > Digestive system > Esophagus > Crop | place...
CCGAGCCTCCCCGGGGCAGCGCGGCCCACCCGGACCGAGGCGGTGCGGCCTCGGTGCTTGCCCCAGGCCTTGCCCCAGGCCTTGCCCCGGGGCGGGGCCGGGCCGGGCCGGGCGTTGCGGCTGCCCGTGCCTGCCGTGGGGCTCCGGTAACACACCGTGGCTGGAGGGGCGGCATCGTTTCACACCGTAGTGTCACGTATCAACGCGTGACTGTGCTGGCCGAGTTAAAGCACCGGCGCCTGCCCGCGCTGCAGGTGGGCGGGGGCGCACGCTGCTTGCCCCTCCCGCTCAAGAGCCCGGCGGGCCGGCTGCTGCCCGCCCTGTGCGGGGGTAGGGGCCGGGCTGTTCACCCGCGCGGCCTGAGGAAAGCATAGCCCATGGCGAAGGCGGTTCCTCACAGGAGCCCCGAGGAAATCAGTCGTTTCCCAGCCCCTCGTCTTGGCTCTCCACGGGGACGCTCGCCGGCAGACGCCGTCTTCCCCTCCTTCACGCTGCCAGAGTTCCCACCTCTGCGAGGCAGAAGGCACACCGGCGCCTGGCTCCACCTCTGCCTCGGGGCCTGATAACAGTGGGCATTTTCCACCCTTACCCCTAAAAGCCCTTGCTTCCCGCCGTTTCGTTCCCCCCGGCTATCCCGGACTAGGGCCGGCGCTTTGGGCGTACGCCGCTGGCTGCCCGGCCGGAGGCGAGCGAGGTGTGGGCCAGACCCCGCGCCACGGGCCACCTCCACAGCCCGGGCCGGGCCGCGCTGCTCCCGCTGGCGCCCCAGCGCCCTGAGGCCTCTCCTCACCGGAGCAGGCGGGGAGAGGAGGAACGCGGGTTTTCCTCACGGCTCTTCTTTTACTGGCAAGGCTCTCTCGAGTGTTCCTCCGGTCGCGCAGGGGACCGCGCCAGCATGCGGCTCCGCATTCCCCCTCCGGCGCGCAGACAGCGCCCGGGCAGCTGCCTTGGCTGTGCTGTCACAGACACTGGCACGCGGTCAGCATCTGGGAACGTGCTTAATGAGCACCACGAAAGAGATACCAACGTCTGTTTCCAAAATGGCAGCTGACTAGATTTTCATCTGCATTTTCCACACGTTCTCCAAGGCTGTAAAGGCTGCCTTTACCTAACGTGCATAGGTGCTGGTATTTCAATAACTGTCATTCACTGAATAATGTGCAAATATTCTCCTTAAACAAGTTGACAGGTTATTGAGTTGCTATCATGTAGGACATACAAAATTCTTGAGAAACCACTGCAAATGGTATTACACCATCTCTGATATAATGTGTGATCCTCCCACAGTTGTTACAGCCTATTTTTACTTATTACAGATTTGGGATATGGCCATTGGCATGCTTTGGTTTGCTTTTTGTTAGTATGACTTTCAGCCAGAAGAAAAAGTGCTACTATCCTTCTGTAATTTAAAAAAAATGCCAGGGTTCCTATCTGAAAAGTATTGAAAATAGTTGCTCTTGCAGCCAACAGATTGGAAAGTTCTAGTCGGTACAGATTTTTTTGACATCCATAAATGCCTTGTGGATTTATAAGCAATGGCAATTTTTAGATCTCACTGAGATTACAGGAATATGAGGTATGAGGTGATGTCACACAGTCATCTCATACACACATGGTACGCTAGGACAGTGAGGTTTGCCCCCGAGGCATTGTCACTGGCCCAGGCTGACCTCAGGTGGCCACGGCTGCTGCCCGGGAGCTGGCCAGGTATCGCTTCTGACAGCTTCTCAATACGCTTCCACGTTACGGGAGACAAGGCTGGAGGAAGGAGGATCTCTTTAGGAGATGCAGTGGTATGAGATGGTGGTATGCTATGAATATAATATGTTTTGTAAAAAGAAAACGTGAGCTATTTAGACACGGTTACAGAAGTAATGACTACAGTAAAAAAAAGTCATCTGTGTTTCCATAAATGTATAAACTGGTGCAGTTTAAAAACAAATGAAGATCTGTTTACTGTTTGTGATTGTTCTATTATTTATGTTGAACAGAAAGGCATCATTAACAATCTAGGAACAGATGCAGCCAGAGCAAAATTGTGCGTATTTATAATAAGATTAACAAAATACCAGTTTACTCACAAATTAACATTACATAATAGAATGTGTTCACACAGTCTTGTGGGAGTGATGTTAAAATTCATCGTGCAGTGTCACAAAATGGGTCAGCTACAGTCATCGACACAGTATTTGTTATCTACCTTGCTCTGTATCCGGTATTTTCCTGTGATTTTTGTCCTGCTGGAGAGCCTAGTGTAAAAGAGCAAAGCTGCCCCCCAACAAGGAGAAAAGCTGTGTCACACTACGGAATTCGTGCAGAATGATGAAAACTATGCTTGTAACAGAAGATGGGCTGCAGATCGCTTAACCAGTATCACAGAAATCTGTATTTAGAAAGGAGAAAATGCTTCATACAGAAGAGGATGCAAATCCAGGTGTTATGTGACTGACACTACACAGAGTCATCTGCTGACAGTGAGAAGAAAATTGCTGTGCAAAATGTACTTGAGGATGCATATGTGAATAGCGCATTAACTTTCGGGAGAAAGGAATAGATATTGAAACAGGAGATATGGTTTAAAAGTTATGACAGAATAGTCATTGACACACAGGGTGAAATTTCATCCATTTGACAAAATCACTAGCAGCATATCAATAAGATTTCTTCTTTTTATAGCCATGACTTGAGAACAGTCTGCAGCTATGTAAAAAGCTGCCACAAAGATGAAGGGAATAATTTCCACAAGGCAGAAGGCAAGCGACAGACTTTATTGCAAGGAAAAGTATGGAGAACTTTCTAACAAAAAGGAGCAGAGGAAAAAATTGCCTGGGGAGAATGTGTAGCCTCTATACCAGCTGTTTATAAGAAGACTTTTAAGAAACATCTGCCAGGAGCAGAAAGCCAGAGCTGGGGGAGAAGGATGGATGAGGAGAGGTCCCTTCCAGTCCTATGATTCCATTATCGTTCTTACACTGAAAATTATTTTTTTAGTGAAAACGGGTACATAATGGTGAGTCTAATGTCCCCAGTAGCAAATGCGCAGGCTTTATGCTCACCACGAGGCGACTGAAGGTCACAGCAGGTCACTGTTGTTGAGCAGCTTGTGGGACCATGACAAAGGAGAATCTGGATCGCTGCTGAACACGAACACATACCGCACAGGCTGACTGCGCGGGTGTGCTAGCCGGCTGCCAAGTCTGAACACACTTCCCATCACTTGCAGAGGCTGGCTCAACACCGCTGGCTCTGGAGCCGTAATGGACATCTCTCACGCTATTAATGAAATGCTACATGAAACTCGAGACAGTAAAGAGCGAGGACAAGACAGCAACTGAGCCGTTCATGTCCCCAGCACGTCCCGCTATGGCAGTGGGAGTCTGTATCAGGAAGATGGAGAGATAGTGAATTTTGCTTTTTAGAAGGAATACAGGTTTAAGTGATTTCTTCAGCTCAGTAGAAAACCATGCAACTACTGCACAGCCAAATGCCATTATTAATAGCAGCAAACACTGCTCTGCAGGAGAAGTTCCCATTATGATCAATGGATCATTCTCTTAGTAAAAGTACGGGATCAGGTCTTACTTACAGCCATAGAAGAGAAAAAATGTTACTTTAATCATACTTTAGGTTTGTGAAAAATAACTCAAAGTGGTTTTCACCCAGATAATTGACAGAAGTTTTCAATTTCTGCTCTACTACTGTAGTACAAAAAAAAAAAAGTGATTCAGTGAAGCAGTATTTTTACTGAATAATTAAGTGTCTGGTCTCCTCATTTAGACGAGCTAAAGACATTAAGCAACAAGTCACTTCACTTAGCCTCACCCCACTACACGGACAAGCTCCCGTGTGTTTTTCTTTTTTCCAAATGCTGAACAGATTTAGCTTGCCACCTATTCTTTATGTAACAGATCTCTGCTGGAAGAGGAGACCGTCCCCTACTGGGTGGTGTAAATCAGCAGTGCATCTGCCAGCCTGTAGAGACATCCTTTCGGGGAGCAGCATTTTCCCTTGCCTGAGTTGAACCCGAGCTATCTCACAGATCTCACCCCTTACCAAGGTCAGATTAATTCTATATATAGTTGGTTCAGGGAAAACATAATATTTGTTTGTCTGCTATGGGATGATGAACTGGGCGTTTCCTCAGCTGGCATTTTGCATCTTCCAGGGGAGGAAGAATTCCCATGAGCTGACAGCTTTGCAGTTGTTGGGAGACAAAGCTGTCAAAGGGTGATTCTTTAAAAAGGGTGATTCTTTAAAAGTCAGCTTTGGCAATATTGTTGCCATGACACATGGCACCAGGGAGCCTGGACAACACGCAGAGGCGCAGGGCATTCCTCACATTTATAGTCTTCCCACATGTTTTGTTACAGTAGGTTGCAACAGAACAACCAGCATCAGCTTTTGGATTCACTGGGCTGAGCAAACAGATCGTTGCGGGGACAGCTGCGGGACTCGGACTGTTTACCTCCTGTGCTCCTATCTCCTCACCTTCACCATGCCTTGTGTCCATTTCTGCTCTTCTTTCTCTGCAGGGGAAAGGTCACTTGTTGAGTTTTAAGAAAAACATGGGTTGGGTGCCACAGGTTCAGATGGCCATGACTGAAAAATGAGAATTTCTCTGTGGAAATTTATGCTGAATTACAATAGTTGACATCTCTCTTACAGAAAAGAATAGAAAGACACCATTTGTCTCCCTGCTGGGCATACTTCCCAGAAATATGCCAGCAATGTGCTCTCGCAGCCCGTAACGCCAACTGTACCCTGGGCTGCACCCAAAACAGCGTGGCCAGCAGGGCGAGGGAGGGGATTCTGCCCCTCTGCTCCACTCTGGGGAGACCCCACCTGAAGCCCTGCGTCCAGCTCTGGAGCCCTCAGCACAGGACAGACAAGGACTTGTTGGAGCGGGGCCAGAGGAGGCCACAAAAATGATCAGAGGGGTGGAACACCTCTGCTGTGCGGAAAGGCTGGGAGAGCAGGGGCTGTTCAGCCTGGAGAAGAGAAGGCTCTGGGGGGACCTTACAGCAGCCTTCCAGTACCTGAATGGGGCCTACAAGAAAGCTGGAAAGGGACTTCTGACAAGGGCATGTTGTGATGGGACAAGGGGTAATGGCTTTAAACTGAAAGAGAGTGGATTTAGATTAGATCCAAGAAAGAAATTCTTTACTCTGAGGATGATGAGGCACTGGAACAGGTTGCCCAGAGAGGTTGTAGGTCCCCCTTCCCTGGAAGTGTTCAAGGCCAGGTTGGATGGGGCTTTGAGCAACCTGGTCTGGTGGAAGACGTCCCTGCCCATGGCGGGGGGGTTGGAACTAGGAGGTCTTTAAGGTCCCTACCAGCCCAAACCTTTCTATGATTCTATGAAATACTGTGCCAGCCAGGGAAGAAGGAGGAGACAGGGAGAGGAGACAGAGCTAGGATAAGTGCTTTGTAAATTGTTCTTGTGGCTGTCCTGGGAAAATTAGACAATATGACTTTCCCTGTTATCAGAGAGCATTTTTAATAAAGTATGGTATTTTATCAGCTTGGCAAGAAAGCTCCAGCAGTAGAAGGGAGGCTGGCTCCTGCCATTCACATTTACACAGCTGTGGTTCAGTGGGTCTCACAAATCCAAAACCAGTTGCTGTGAGGTGCTGCTGTTGCCCCCGTGGGCAGCACAAAAAGGCTCCCTGAGGGAGCGGGGGCATAAAGTCTTTCATAAATCATGGCTGCTAAACTGGGCTGTACTGATACAAGAGGAATAATGCACATGCTGGGATTTTATCTCCCCTTCAAGTCTTCCACCAAAGCTATACCTTTATTCTCTAAAAAAGCAAAAGCTTAAAAATGCTGATTGATGCAGGTTAATGTTTTCTAAAGGACCCAAGCCCTTTGCAGTGTAACTTGAGTTGCTTTTTAATGTTTATACTAAGTCTCCATTTCTGTTTTCTGTGGAGCCAGCTGACGAGTTGGCAGCATCCCGCAGGTGTGGCCGGCTGTCCTTCCCTTTCATTGCCTGAAAAGCCCTTGCAAGCTCAGCAGTAAGATGCAGTGACATTTGGCTGTAGCATTTCTTGATATTCTTAGTTTGCATTTCCCATTCCTTCCAGGAGCCAGCTGCCCGAGAATGAATTCCCAGCCTTTCTTATCACTTAGGCATCTTTTGCCTTGATTTGTAAATGCTTGGTGCATTTTTGGTGTTGACCTTGTCAATAACTTGCAAATGCAATGATGAAACTGTATATTTACATGAAACTTGTTGAAGTGGAATTAGCTTTTGTATCCAGAAGAAAGACAATATGGAGAGAGAGATATATATACACACATATGTATATGTATATGTATATGTATATGTATATGTATATGTATATGTATATGTATGCAACAAATTTGTGGTTTCCCTTGTGTGCTTGCAAAGGGCAAGCAGTTCTTTTGCCAGCTTCCTTGGCGCTGAGATTAGTGCTAGAGACAAACAGAGAGATTAATACATCACAAATTAAGCTAAGAAAGTGAAAGATTTCCAATAGGCTTTATTATTGAGCTTATTAATATGCTGTCCTAAGTGTCAGAGTTGAGAAGCTGTAAAACATGAAAAGATACACAGATTAGCTCCAGTATTAATGTATCCAGGCTGGTGGCAATAACTCTTGCTGTAATTCATCACAGAATAGACATGAAATGATCTTTTCTTCTTCAAAGAGAAATGTTTGATAGCTGTTTGCCCCTCCATAGGGGAACAATGTGTAGGTGCTTCCATAGGAAGCAGGTAGTATGGAGGGAGTGACACTGGTCGGAAGGCTTGAGGACGCAGCGGGGGGTCAGTTTATTCTATTTGAACTTGCACTGTTCTTTATCACTTAACCAAGAAGTTTCTGAATGCCTCTAACTCATCAGCTGATAAAGAACAGAGAAATGGAGCAGTGAAGATGCAGTTCAGAAAGGGACAGAACTCCTGCTCCCCACAATTTCCCTGACAAGCAGTGCCATGGCCCACGACAGGGACCAGCAGCAGCACCAGGGCCCTGCCTTCAGCAGATGAACTAGCAGGAGATGAGGCACCCTTGGTACCACCTAACATTTGATTCTGAGGGAACACTGAGCTGAAGCATCCATGGGATTTCAAGGTCTGTTTTCCAAATGTCAGTAAGAAGATCAGAGCCTGTCTCTGTGCATTTGGTGTTAGGATCATGTACCCTCGTAGTACAAAAGCCTTTCCTCATGTCCAAGTCAAACCTCTCAATGCACAGCTTCTGCCTGATTTATCCTCTACATCTATTGAAAAGAATTTGGCTCCGTTATGTTTGTAATACAAACTTTCAAGTACTCATAGTTTGCTACTAGTTCCCTCTTAGACTTCTCTTTTCCAAACCAAACAAGCCTAGCTCCCTAAAGCTCTCCTTCCATGCCACGTACGTCAGACGCCCGATTACCTTGATAGTCCTCTGCAGGGCAATCTCCAGTTTCTCAATCTCTCTCGCGACTGGGGAGCCCCAGACTGGACACAGTATTCCAGATACGGCCTCACCAGTGTCAAGTAGAGGGCAATAATAATTTCTCTCCATTTACTGGCCAAGACCCTCCTAGAACAGCCCAACACACTATTTGTATATTTAGAGACTGTAAACCTGGAGCCCACAGTAACCACCAGATCCTTTTCAGCAGGGCTCCTGGTCGGTTGGTTCCTATTTTGTACAGATCCACCCATTTGCAAATGTCTGCAGTTCTGCTTGTTGACCTTCATGAAGCGGCTGTTAGCCCCGTGCTCAGGTTTTGCAGGGTCCCTCTGGATTCTGCTGCAGATCGGCACGACTCAAAATGAAGATTTCCACCTCAGCGTATTCCAAACACAAAAAGAAAGGTAAATCAAACTGAATTACTGCTGTTAAAAAAAACACTAACCTTCTACAGATAATACAAACTCTCCTATCCTTTCGCTTGCTTGGCAGGATTTCTACCAAAAGCCAGCTAGTCCCATTCGGGTCTATGGAAATCACACGTCTGTGTATTCAGCTCCAGGGAGTTACGCCTAGTTACACCAGTAAAAGATCTCATTCATCTTTTCTTGTGTTGTCTTGAAGCTGATGGTTACAATGTGGTTTTTTTCCCCTGAAATCCTGAGGTCTTGTGATGACCTGGAAATTACTGTTTGCTGCGTGCTGCAGATGTTCTGCACTGATGCTCACACTTCTGTCTGATCTGTTGCTATTTCAAAACCTCTATCCTTCTACATTTGATAGCAACTTAATATTCTGTGGAAACAGAACTGCTTTAATTTTAGGCAGATGTACAAACACTGCCAGCCACGTTGTTGGAAAGGAATGAACGTTGTCTTAATAAACTGCTGGGAGAAGTCAGTTCGCATAGTGATGCCGTGAAAAGCCAGAATTGAAGACTCAATAGTCGGCAGACTATTAAGCAGGTATTCTTTATTACGGCGCCGGGCACACGGGGGATCTCTCTTCCAAACGTGTGCCCCGAAAGGACACACTTACTAGGTATTTATGCTATGTGAACGTACACTTTCATTACATTTGCAAGAAATGCTTATCATAGTTTTACCGAGAACACATTAGTATATGGTAATGTCCGTCACGCATGTTTATTTGGCGTCTCATCTCTTGGTGATCGGTGATCGGTGGGGTCTTCAGATTATCCTGCAGCCTCCTGATCTCTGTAGTTTGCATACCTGCACTCCCAAGGCCCAGCCACCTAAAGGGATTATTCAGGAGTCCCTTATCTTGCAACTGTCCCAATTATTCACAAAGAACCAAGACTTGTTTTGGTTGTGCAATGATTCTGACCACCTGAAGTGATAACATCCCCTACATGGTACATTTGTTACATTCACAGTTATCAATAGGGAATATGCTTGCCAATAGCTTTGCTGACCACATAAATTCAGTTCTGTTTGAAACGTGTTTGTGGAATCAAGTGAAGAGGACCAGTTACGCCTTTCACAATCTAACTGCACAGACAAAAGCAGCACTGAAAGCAGATAGCTCTCATATTGATTTCTCTGAAAGCAGCAACAGAAAAGTAGATTTCATGCATTCTGGCAGTTCTACTCCTTACTGCTACAAATACATATAAACTAGTGCCTCATATTCTTACTGCATTCAGGATCAGAGTAGAAATACCATATGGTAATAGGCACAGTAAGTGGGGATGGAAGAAATTTTATTGTGCATCTAGATAAAATGTAATTATTTAATGGTTATGGTCATAGATTTATAGGATAGATAGATCTAAAGTATAATTATCTGCTCACTTTAACAGATGTTTTAATGGCAGGAATGGGACTATATACTTATTTATTTCTTTCAACTACAAGTAATTTAAAAGAACTTTTTTTGATAGCAGAGGGAAAAGCATTCTTTTATTTATTTTTTTACAAGCGAAAGACTTATTTTTAAAGATAACAAATGGTTTCAGGCACTTCCACTTACCATTACTCTCCTTTCAAGACCTGAAAGTCAAAGGCTTGGGGAAGCACCTCGGAAAAAGCAACATCTAAAGTACCTTAAGTAGGGCACACCACACCATGAGTCATTTCTCAGAATCTCTCCAGAAACAGTGAAGATGACAAGACAGTGCCATGTGGGAAGTATTTTGTTACAAACAGTAGAACTGCTCTGCGTATAAAACAAGGCTATAATCCAACACTGAGTAGCAAAGGAGCTATATCAATAACTGTTGTATTTTAAAAGCTGTCTGAGGTACCAGGTGACTTTTGCTGCATATATTGCCATCTCCTGATTAGAAAGGGAGATGTGTATACACACATATGAAAGCAACACAGCAGTGACATCATGATTTAAAAATACTCTGATAGCACAAGATGGAATTCAAGATGTAACCAACCAACAGAAAATGCATCATTTTCCTATTTTAAATTTGGCAAGTATGAAAAAAAGCCTTGCCTTTTTTATCTCTACTATCTTGTCCACGTATAAGGTTTGCTTTCCACTACAGGCTATTTTAATGGGATTGGTTATTAAAGTCAACGGGAAATAAATCACTGTTTCCAAGAGGTCCTGTTCGAATTTGGAATTTTTTTTTTTCCTACTGCATCAAGTTAAATCTTTCTTAAACAAAGACAAACAAAAAGATCAAGATATGACTTGTCAATGACTATATTAATCCATGTCAGGCATTTCTTTCCTGGCAAGTCAGAAAAAGCCATTTTTAAAATGTAAAACTTATTAGACAGTCACTTTTTAGACATTAGTCAAGTACGGCTTTCATTTTAATTTATAAGCCATCACTTCACTTTACCACACTTACTCAATATATAGATATCTGGAGACCGATTCTGCCCTATCATTGCTGTCAGTGCAGAGACATTCTAGTGAAGTCACTCCAGATCAAAAAACAATCAAAAGTAAAACCAACCCTGTATGTGTCTATGTTTCTTCCCATTTGGTGTACAAATAATTTTGCTAGAATTGGGTACATCTAACAATTTCTACTCTTGCCAATTAACTATTGATTATTTTTACTGTACAGTGACTAATGCATCTGGGGCATTATATAATGGAATTTCCTACAGGAATAAGTTGCATCTGCTGAATATTACCATTTGACTCATTATCCATTCCTCAACAGAAAGGAATTCATTATTCTAACCTTTGTTTTTTTTTAATTTCAGAAAAACATACACACATTTACCCTGCACAGGCACACCAATCTCCTTTACATTCACAATGTTAGATTGATTAGGTGTATAAAGGTCTGTTTGTGCCTAATGGTGCTATTTGCATATTGTAAATTGCAGCAAGTCTGGTTTTTTGATAATTTTGCAAAAGTAATTCTACTTCTTTCTCTCTTCTCAACCTTTTCCCCCCAAATACCACTTAATTTATTTTTTCTGATTAAATTGCTACACTTTGTGTTTACGTATGAGTTTTTTCATTGCATCTCCATTTCAAGACCATGACCTGCACCAGATATGTGCCCCTGGAACAACGAAACTGTCAACGCCAGGGCAAAAATGTGGCATTTAGCCCGTGAAATTTGGAAGCCACCCCCAAAACAGATCATGTTGACTATGGACATCTGCCCCTTCAAAGTGAAATGCAAAATCCACTTCTTTGATCTAGTCCTCTGCTCAGTAACACCACATTTATAAACAAACATGCATCACATAAAATAAACATTGCCTTGCTCCTGTTGAGCAGAGAGAGAAGAAGGTTCCTTCTGTGCCCATTTTATTTTTGGGAGGCAACTGGACGCTACAGCAAAGAGACGCTTTATATCAGGACCTAGAGATGTGGAGATTTTCCAAAACTAACAGTACATTGTGCACCGGCAGTGTGGTAAGTGAAGCGGTTTTTACCATTAACGCCTTGCAATCCTAGCCACATATTCAGCTGAACCCCCACCTGAAATCTGCCAATGAAAGCAGCTTTAGCTTGCACACAGCAGTGACAGGGAATGAAGATACGCATCAGGCTGATGAGCACTAAGAAGTAAATTGTTTGCCCAGATGGAAATCAATAGCTCTCTTCACTCCCTTCATTCTTTGGCAGGATCGGGAGCTTCAGATGGCAATTAAAGCTTGCCCAGCTGCCAAGTGTCCTAATTGCGCACACACAAAATCCCACATTTCTCCTGCTACCTGAAACACCCCTTGCACCACATTCATTTAGCTCATTACAGTCAGGCCTCCTGCTTTTGCTAGCACTGATGTATTTTTTTAACAAAAAACCCCAAATGCTTGCTTGCCCCTGGCTCCACCAGTGAGCCATCCTCCCAAAGCCCCATGGATGCTCCACGATGGCCACCAGCCCCTGTGCCGCACAGGGATTTTCACAAGACCCTTCCAGGAAGTGTCTTCCCTCTTCCACTTCACTTTGGGTTTCACCTCCCACTGAATTTCGCAGCCCACGCTCCCCTGCCCAGGGCATCTTCCATTAGTTATTGCCTTCCCACCTACTCGTTCATCGGCCACTTGTTCCTTTTACTCACGCCGAACTTCCCTGCATCCTCCCTAGCCATCACCATGGCTGCTTGGGCTCTGCGTTGCTGGCTGCATTCGGAGCAGCGTTCAGAGGCAGCGAGCAGCAGCACGGGCGGTGGCCGAGATGCAACGCTGCCCAGGCTGCCTTTGAACGCTTCACTGCTCGAGTAGGTAACCGGTTTTCTAGGCAGGCTCAGCATCAGCTGCATACAGCACCGAGAGAGTTCAAAACAGAGCGGAGAGCGGCTTCATGCTGACATCCATGGGCTTGTCTGATTCTCCTGGGACTGAAGCCCTATCTTTTATGTATTTTGCCACTACAGTGTTCATCCGTCCTTTGTGAACTGAGGCACATCAGGATTCTAAGAGGAAAGAGCAGATTTTATTTCCCTTGTCAGGAACAATATAGCAAAAATTTCTCATAGAACTTTATAATCTCTTTAATTTTCCTGGCACATTTTTTGGTGCTGCATAAACAAGAGTAACTAATGGACAGCTGAGCTCGAGCAGTGTGAACAGCTTCCAGGAACTCCTCCTAATAGTCCTTGACCAAAATATGCGTTTTTTCAGAAGCCTTCAATAATTTAGGTCTGAATCTAATGCAATTAGTGAAGCTGTGCAAAGCATACTGAAGAAAAAAACACTAAAAGCTCAAGCCTCTTATTTTATCATCATGATTATCACTTTATTATGAAGTGGGAAAACCCATTAAGTACCTGTGGATCCAAGAGCAAAATCTCTAAAAAGCTCTAAAAGACAAAGGTAAAATAGCATCCCACTTAGCCTGACAGCTCAAGACCACAATGCCCCAGACATTGTGCTGTATAAATCACCTTATGTTTGCACGGAATGGATAGATTATCTTAATTAAACCACAAGATTAGCTGAACAGGGTTCAACTATATTCACCAAAGAACAAATAAGCAATCAGATACATCAAGTGAGAGAAGAAAGGGTAAGAAGGGATCTGTCATTCACCTCGAGCCATCCATAACCTTCCCATTTACGTGTGAACTTCTAAAGATGAGGAAGGTTAAAAAGAGTATTACGAACATTAAAGTGTATTAACTTGTGTTATGATTTTTTCTGGTCCCTTTAATAGCACTTTGATTCTCATTTATCCTCAGCCTCTGCTGCACTGCTCTGGAAGGGCAAAGAGGCCTTAAAGGCAGTTATAAATGAATCTGCACTGCCAAAGCAGCACGTGGGGTCCTTAGAGCTAATGAAAATGATCTCCATAATCGAAGAAAGAAAAAACATTGAACAGCCGGCACTGTTGTTTATGCAAGATATAGTTAAAAATTTCACTTCATTGTGATGTATTATAGTTCACCAAAAAACACCATATTCATTCTCTTTTAATACAAATATTTCATAGGCACATACACTATTGCAAATAAAGCCTGATGGGAATTCTCCTTGAAGGAGAAAACGGCCATCTGTCCTTCCTCAGCCAGGCACAAAAGGGATGCCTTGCTGTCTTACGCAAGCTGCCAGTCAGCCCTAAGTGTGGGACCATCTATCACAATAGGCAGCGTGCCATCTCCCACACTGGTGAAGCGCTGTGTAATTTGCAGCGCTGTGAACACTGGTTGTAATTATATTTGATAGGGCCACAGGACATAAATTACATAGTTTTTACCGCAAATTCTTGCCTGGCACTAGCTCCTAGGCATTTTCAGTAAGGATAGGGAGGAAGAGGGGGAAAAAGACATCTTCCAAACTTTTTAAAAGACTTTATTTTTAAAAAAAGAGTCTTAGGAAAAAAATCAATAGTATCTGTGCAGGAATTTTTTATTATTATTATTATTGTTTTGTTGCCAGTTCGGTTGGATAACATCCCAATAGGACTAGCAAGAGAAGAAAAAAGTAACAATTTTTTAAAATATATTTTTTCTTTTTTAAAGTCCAGGGCTGGCAGTATCTGTCTAGGTATGTCACAGCAAGACCAGTTTTCTTCTCTTATTTGCAATGATTTGTAAGCACAGCTGTTGGGCAATATTCTGGTCTGGAAACCAGCTTCGTAAAAAGGACAGCTTGTAAGCTGTTACGTATATATCGGGTGCAATACTTGGTCGCACTTGCTGACTATCGTGACAGATACTGTCCAGGTCACAAAGCAAGAAGGCCCCTCCTGCAGAGACCTTAACAATGGAATCTGAGGAGACAGATCCTAATTGTAGCACAAGTGTACAGACTCTGTGATTCCCTGGGGTTTACTGTCATTAAGGAACCAGTGGCTGAAACGGCAGCACAGCGAGGCCATCCTCAAACACGGATCCCAGGGAAACGCTGGATGGTTGAAGATTAGCAACTATTTAATCCATTTTGGCCTGAAAATAATTTAAGAAGAATGAGAAGCTTGAAGCAAGACTTGAGTAAGCCTGAAGCTATCCTCACATATTTGTGAGCTAAATTCCCTCCCGACACTTTTCTATTATTTTCGTTCCTGGATCCTCATTCTTTGCATGCTGGGACCAACAATGGCTTTTATTGTAGCCTGCCCCATTTTCCTCTTGCACACAAAGGGAAAGCTCCCTTGGCGAATGCCAGAGGCAAATACTGCTTTCTCAAAAAGTTACATGGGAGAAGTATGCTTCGGCTTTTGTTTGTGTACTGTAATCTTCAGCTGCACTGAAAGCAAGCTGAGTCATTCATAAATATGGCCTTTGGACTTTAAAGGTCAGCTGTGCTTTCCATAATAAAAACCTGTTCACACAGAACCATCCCGGCAAACCCAAACATCAGTTTTAAGTAAGGTATCACAAACGACCCACCACGATAAACACTCCACCCATAACCTGCTATTCTCCAGTCTACAACAAGCAGTACCAAAACAAGAAAAAGTGATGGAGGTAGGAAGGTCTTGGAAAGGTCTAGGAAAATCTGTGATGTTTTTCACATACCATAGCTTGGCGCAGGAGTGTACAGAAATGCCTGACACAGCTGAAGACGAGAATACATCAACTTCTGAAACAGCAGGCCAGCTTAGGAAAGAAGCAGCAACATGCAAAGGATCAGGTTGTGAATGAGAAGCCTTGCAGCAAAATGACGAGGGCCAGTTGTAAATAAGAGAATAACACTTCAGACACAAAAAGAAGCACAACCTATTTCCAAACATAATGAAAAATTCAAACTCTTTCAGGGGCTTAAGAGTATTTAAATGTAAATGAGCTTAGTTCACCCAGCCCAGAATCAAGAGCTGCTTAGAAATTGTTGCATTATTTTCTGTTGAGTAGTCATAATTCTGAGCATCCAGCATACTCCCGGACAAAGAGCTGGAAGCAATGAGGCCGTTCGTGTCAGCAGTCTCGCTATCTCTCCTTCCAGTCAAGCACCTGGAGTCAGATAACTTCTAACTCCTCCACATCCTTACCACTTCTGTCCTCCCAAAACGTGTCTAGGCTCCAATATTTCTTTCTCTACAACTCTACTGAGAAGCCTGGGCTGACCTGGTCATGACTGAAGTATGGTGTCCCTTCTGCTACCCTGGCACTTGGCCACCTCACCCTGCTGGCTTATAGTGTTGCTTTGAAGTCGCCCAACTCTGGGATCCTTCAAAACTGTAGCTCCTCACGCTCCTCTGTCAGGTTTGGTTTTCTCAGAGCAAGTCCAAAACTGGTGGAAGCCACCCTATGTCCCTCTGACTTCAGTATAAATGTTTTTATGATCTGCAGATATGCTCCTTGCTCCTCCCTTGAAAATCCAGCCCTGGTCTCATCAGACTCTAATACCATCTCTCATATACGCATCCCTGGTGCTCCTTTCAGGCTCATCCAGGCTGATGTTTTCTTCTCTTTCTTCTGCACTACCTCTCCATATGGAAATGTTTTGCTAATTCTGCTCAGCTTGCCACATCTTGTCTTTTAAATCCCTCCTCAAACTCCCTTTCACCAGCCTGCTCACAATGCAAACAAAGTAATGCCCGGTTATTTGCATTAGCTTCTCAAGAGTTATGTCACATTGCAGTTTAACTTCACCCTTCTCCTGGGCACTCGCAGGAGGGGCTGCCGAAGGAGCTGGCGGGGGGACGGGACAGGTTCCTGCACACATGGGAAGGCTGTGGAGGAACAAAACACGTTCCTCAGCTGCCCTGCTCAGACCTTGCCCACCACAACCTCCACTCAGAGCCGGTGCCCGGGCCCCAAAGCTGTTGCCAGTGGCTCTGGCCCCTGCTCTCCATCCCCACATCTGCAGGAAAAACTCAGCTCTTGGTCTTGCTTAAATTGGAATTATTAAGCTCTCTGGCCAGGAAACTTGTGCCGTCTCCAGTAAGAGAATTTCCCTTAAAGCACCGAGAAAAATTCTGGGCACTGCCAATTTACCACAGGGAAGGCCATTTCTATTTCCAAACAGTAGGAAAATGAATGGATGTGGCAATATTTATTTCTAGTACTTGATAAATATTTACTCGTGCTGATTAGAAAGACACTATTCCTTTGCCGAGTTAATTCCGCAGAGCGCGATTAGCAGCATGTATCATTTCAACTGGCTGACTCTTGGGCCAAGTTAAAAAGCCAAAGCTGGAAGCCTTCAAGTGAGCATGTAAAGACGGAAAATAAAACAAGAAACTGTACACATTTTAAAATATTTGGATTGCTGGATTTTTACTGCAGATATGTAAATACTGAAATGCCTCACACCATACTGCTACCCTGTTTCTACATCCAAACAGGCACTAGAGCTATTGTCACTGTTTCTGCAAATGAGAGCTTGTTAAAGTTTGCTCTCATAACTTCTGCAGGTGATAAAAAGGCCTATCCCTAGTGAAATATGTATTTAAAGTGTATTTAAAGTAATTTTTGGAAACTAGACCCAGACTTGTTTTATACAGAAGAGTGCAAAGGCTTACGGCTGACGTTTTCCTAAGCTTCAGGTTGTCCTTCAGTGAGCTAAGATCTTATTTTAACTTGCCTATAAGGATTTCTGTTGGTAAGTGGCTGTAGTGTGCTCTTTTATTTGCAGTTAATGTCTTGAAAAACAAGGTATCGAAGATAGCCATTGCAGAGCCTGTTTGCTCCTCTGGTGTCGGGGCAGTGGTGAGGAGCCGTGCCAGTGACACCCGAGTGCATTTATGGGACAAACTGTCATGAAGATGGAAAATGGGGGCAGGAGCATCAGCGGAAGGAAGGTGAGCAAGGCAGTGCGGGAAGAGTGCTCAGCGTCCACACCAGCCACGCCATCGGCTAGCTCCGGCGAGGGCACTGTGAGACATGTATCACCTCAGTACCGAAGAACAAGACGAATACCCAACCAGGCAGCAAATGAGGTAAAAATGGATAACAACAACTAGAAGCAAATAGAATTTATAAAAGCATGCTGTAAAGCTAAGCAGAGAGGTACTGATACCATTTAGAGACCCGGTCTAGGTAATCTGACCCAGACTAGAGTCTCCTCTGAAAGCACAGGTCTGTCTTTGTATTTCAATACACCAAAGAAAAGCTCTGATCTAGGCAGTTACCTAAGCGCATATGCTTGTATCTTCAAGCAATATTTTAAACTTGCAAAGCAAGGGTAATAGCCCAAGGATATGTCATTCCCCACAGAGAAAACCGAGCGGATCACCTTTCTGCCTGGAGCCTACACAGCCTGGCGCGTGCGGGCTCCGGGGTGTGAACCAAGGGAGGCTTTCCTAGGAGGAACCGAGAAGGAAGGGGAGGGTGAAGTGACAGGCGGAGGAAAAGCTGCGGGGAAAGGGTAGGTATGTTTTGGATGCCAGTAGGAGAAGCGGCTTAGGGATGGGTAGCTTCTCAAGTGTTAGTATCTCTGCAAGAATCTGACCTGAAACGCAGAGCTGAGCATCACACGAATGCATTTTCTGCGTGTCTGAGTCTAGGGAGGAAAGAAGTCAAATCCATTTCTGCAAACAGAGGCAGGGTCTTCAGCTGGGCCAGCCTTGCCCCCGCTCCCGCCCCGTGCCCAGGCAGTCACCTCACGGCTCAGCACATGCAGGGGCAGAATGGAACTTGTTTTTAAAAGTCAGATGTCAAACGGACACCTTTTTTTCCTCCTAAAATGGAAAACTCCTTGTGCTGGAATCAAATAATTGAAAAGTTGCTGAAACAAGAGAGTAACAGTTAATCCTGCCCAAAGGGTAGATCTAAATTCTCCCTGGAAAGGCTACTGCATGTGGGATTATATACAGTGGTTAACCAAATATTCAAGGGACATTAGTAATTACCATAACATCCCACCACTTACCCTGTCAAATGCACAATTTATGCAACAAGCCCACAACTTCAAAAGGAATTTGTTTATTTTAAAAATAGTTGGAAATACATTTCCAACCCACAGTTTTTTCCCCAATACCTTCCTGTTCCCACCTCAAAAAATGCCTGAAAGGCTTCTAGGTGTTTTGTGCAAACACCTTTCCCAGTGAAATTTCCCTCAGCGCCGTTCATTTTGAGCATGTGCTGTGCCAGGGCACACAGCTCCTTCATTTCCCTGCTCTCCTGACAGGGATGCGAGCTGGCTGCCAGCGTGAGAAGGCTGCTCCCAATGCCAGCCCCCAGGTCCGGAGCCCTCCTGCTGCCCCACGGACCCGCCTTGGGGATCCCCCATCGGCTGTCACACTCATGGGAGCAAGGAAAAGGGTCACAGAGAAGGTTGCTGCACAGAGAGCAACCTTTATGCTGCAATTTCTAAAAATCTGAGATTTAGTACAAATGCACCTCTGGCAGCAGAAATAGAATCACAGAAGCATAGAATGCTTTGGATTGGAAGGGACCTTTAGAGGTCATCTAGTCCAACCTCCCTGCAATGAGCAGTAACATCTTCAAACACATCAGGTTGCTCAGAGCCCCTTCCAACCTGGCCGTGAATGTTTCCAGGGATGGGGCCTCCACTACACCAGGGAGATGTTAGATGGGTGTCAGAGGCCAACAGTTCCCACCACTCTGCAACACCAGCACCATCACCCTGGGCACCAGAGGTGCACCGGGATGGGGGAGAGCTCACGCTCTCCCCGCAGCTGCTTTGGTCCCAACTCGAAGGGAGCGGCAGCCCCTGCCCGCGGGGAGCAGCCAGCTCTTCTGCCCGGAGCCAGCAGCTGGCAATGGGAGACCTCCCAGCCGCTGTCGTTCCAGGCTGCACTGAGTTAGGACCCTAAAAATAAGAGCCGCCTGTGCTCTTTGATCTCCCGGCCCTAACGCTGTGCTAACCCACAGCTTCTGGAGCACTTTGGCAGCCGGGCCGGTGGTCTGCCTAGACTTGTTGTAACCTGTGGCCCCATCATTTCAGTGATATGTCAGTTGAAAGCTTACTCTTTAAACCTGATACACGTTGTGGTAACTTGCTTCTTTCCCACCTATGCCCTGGGAGCACCAGATGCTTTTAGGTACAAGGGATCAGGATGGACCCCGAATAATGCTGTGTTTTTATAGCAGCACTTCAGTTTCTGATGGGATTTATTTAAGACTGTGGAATATTTATAGTTAAATGGAACTGAGCAATGGAATAGACTTTATAAGTTAAGCTCATACTATTAACTGACTCAGTACTGGCAACCAAGAAAGAAGCGGTGCTTGGTAGTACAATTTTGCCTGACCAGCCTAGCTCAATAAATAGGTTGAGCTGAACTTCACCGGTCTTCTGAGCTTGTGCTCACTGCCTTCACCTGGACTTCGAATGCGGTTCGCACTCCCTGCCTTTCCCCTGCGTGGGCACGGAGCTAGCGGCTCCCCACAGCGTGGCACGCTGGCAGGAGGGGAGCTCGGCAGCCCAGAGGGCAGCTCCATGCCTGTCCCCCAGCCCGTCCCTGGGCATGCTGGCACTCGCAAAGCTCTCCTGGCCACCCCTCTCTCTCCCTGCCTTCCGCCTGGTTGTGCCTCCGACCTCACCGGCTTTGCAGCTGAGCCTGTGCTGGCAGAGGCTCATTACTGTGCTGTACACAGTTATTCTAAAAAAACCCGATCTTGCAAAGATATGGGAACCGAAAGATCCACTTTGTTCATATTTGTCTTCCTTTGGCTGTGTGCATGCCAAAGGGCTATCATCTTGCTTCCTGGCTGAAATAGAAATTCAGTAATGCATACTTGGGGAGTTCTGTCACTGCAGTAATAATTTAATAGTGACAAATAAGCCAGGGAATAAAACAAACAGATGGAAAATGGTCATCCCCATCCATGGACACCTGCTCTGGGATGCAGTCCGTAATGATCTATATACACTTCAGAGACAAAATTACTTTACCACATGTTGGAGAGTATCTCTTCAGATCTGGGAATGAGCTACAGGAAAGACATAATGGGTACCAAAAATGGCATCTAATCAACAGGCTAAAAAGTACCTAGTTGTAGTTTTGAAAATAACAGATTATCTCATTCACAAAAAAGCTCTTGATTGGGAAACAAAACAAGGGTAAAAATATCCCTTAAAGAAAACCAATACAGCCCCAGCACTGTTCACCCCTAGGATGAGTCACCGGCACCCTAAGCTTCCAGGGCTTTTTCAGATGTGGCTTTCCGAACCTGATATTGTTCATAAGAGGCATTCCTCTGACTAGGAGCAAGGTGAAGCCTTCCATGCATTTCATTTCCAGGCTCAGGCCTTAAGGCATTTAAGCAGAAGTTAAGAATTTTAAAGATCACAGAATCACAGAATGGTAGGGGTTGGAAGGGACCTCTGTGGGTCATCTAGTCCAACCCTCCTGCCGAAGCAGAGTCACCTACAGTAGGCTGTAGAGGACCTCGTCTAGGCGGG
>Ga0065711_1036750_pt1 | contig 20635 bp, 14 predicted proteins | sample Hoacrofraction12_FD_59098 | JGI IMG/M metagenome (GOLD analysis project Ga0065711, IMG submission 59098) | Hoatzin crop microbial communities from Cojedes, Venezuela - Epithelial fraction 12 v2 (version 2) | ecosystem: Host-associated > Birds > Digestive system > Esophagus > Crop | place...
GAATCAACACCAACTTACTCCAGTAAGTTACTAGAGTACAAGTACGGTCTACTTAGGCATTTAAATCGAAGTTTTCCAAAACTGGAATTATGCAAGAATCCATTTGATTCACAAATGTTCAGACTGTTATGGAGAACTTTTTTCTGGGGTGTCATCTTCTCATCCGAGAATCACAGAATCAGAGAATAATTTCTCAAAACAGATCTCTGGAGGTCTTCTAGTCCAACCACCTGCTCAACACAGGTCTGATTAGATGGGGTTGCTCAAAGCCATGTTCAGTTGAGCCTTGAACACCTCCAAAGAGAGATTCCATGAGCTCTCCAGGCAACCTGTTCCAATATTACTACTCTTACGGCAATTTTTTCCCCCTAATACCTAATTGGAATTTCCTGCCTTTTAACTTGTGTCCCAGAAACTCCAAAGGATTCCAGCTATATGGCAGCCCTTCAGGCAGGTGAAAAGCTTTAGTGTAAATTGTTCATAAAGTCTGCAAAGGGTTTTAAATTATTTAACTCTTCAAGAACACTACAGATCACTGATCCCGTTTTTAATTTTTTTTTCCAGAATTATAAAGGTAAACTTTAAATTAAGATAAAGAAACCATGTATTTATTCCAATTATAAAACAAATGTAGTTTGACACACCTCTGTAACATTAATTCTTGGTTGTGTTTTGTCACAAAGAAAGCTAAACTATTAGTCCTGAATCACTTACATAATTACTTCAAGCAGGTTCATTTTCTGTATTAGGGTACTAATATAAGACTCAAAGTTTTTGATGTTGGATTCTTGGCAGGATATAAAATAACTGCTGACCATTACCTGATGACACGAAAAATTTAAGACTCAAACTGTAAATATAAGCTTGGTTTACAGCTGAGAATTTTTGCACATTCTCAAAATAACTTGATTTTTCAGTTATGATATGGTTTTTCTTTGGAAGTGTCAGTAAATGGAGTTTCATTGCTCTCCATTTGCTACAATACTCTTTCAGCAGAAACAAGTCATTACTGAGTAGAATAATCCTCACTGGAAGAAAGTTTCATTTTTGTTACTACAAAAATATATTTGTGCTCTTGTTCACAAGCTGGACTACTGACATCAGTATAAATACAAATACCAGCACTTCAAGTGAAAAAATTACCCTTTTATTTTGAATAAATTTCTCTTTGCCATGGCAAAACCACGGGTAATCCGTTACATTCTTCAAGGGACACTAGATGGCTCCACTGGTGTTCCTACAACATGCTCTGGTAATGTTTCAGATCTCTCATTGGAAATACTAAAGCAATACCCTACTACTTCATTTCAGCAGTATTATCTAGAGTATACTCTTCCCTAAGGTGGCATACCATAACACTAAGCATAACTCCATTTGAAAAGCTTGTATAAAAGAAAATTAAAAGACACAGTATTTCCAATAATGAAGTATCAAATAAAATCAAACAGAATTCAATAGAAGCACCTAGCAGAACTCGTAACATTAGGAAAAGTATACCTTCGGTTTTACTCTGCTAAACACTGCTGTGAACCTGGTGCAGTAAATTCCATCCCCACCGCATCCCCCCTGCAATACGAATGACTTCTGTGTTATATTCACAGTACGGTTATTAGATTTGTTACAAAGTGTATAGCTCAATTTGATTTATAAAAGTAATCCTCAAGTCATCCAGAGCTATTGTTCTGTTTTACAAAAGAATCCAGAACTATTGCACAGAGACCTTCCTCTTTGAGGCTGATTGCTCAACAGTCATGCATTTGGACTGCCCTCTCCATGTAAAGCAGTTCTGACATCGTACTGCTTTTGTCCATAAAACCAGCTGGTTATCTGATACACAGATTAATGAATAAAACGCTATGGAGGATGCTGTCTGCTGAAAAGATGATCAGAGAGTTCTGGTTCTATTAGATAGGGGGATAAAACACATGTTCATTTGGTTACAGCTGTTTTGCATCATTCTTACAAAGAAGGAGCTGAGCAAATCATTTCAGGCAATGTCTTAAATCACATCAAAAATATTTTGGGGTCTTCTCAAAATATGTTCCTCATCATTTATCTTTATTGCTTGTTTATCTGATACCACCTCTTTGTGGATCCCACTGACAAAGAATAAGGTCTTGTCTAAAGTGAAGTAGAGAACAGTAGAATGACATTCTGCACAGTAAGTGTCTGGCATGACATCTACACATACATATCTTCTTCACAATAAATTTTTGTGATAGACAAGCAATTTTCTGAAGTGAGAATATTTCTGCTGATGATCCTGAGGACCTGAACTAGATTTCTCTCATAGCTACGCAGCTGGCACTCCAAGATCCCTTGTCAGAGGCTTGTGTGTATGGCAGTTATACACCATTATTTTAAATAGAAGCGAGCCTTCTGCTCACCCTCACTTAATGCACTCTGGTTTGCATCAGAGTGGCTTCAGAGCATACAATCTTAATTCCTGCCCAAAGAATGTAAATGTAAAGATGAGTGTTTAATGTGCTCTGAGCGCTAAGGGCCATTCAGTCCCAGGCATAAGAGTATTCAATGATGAAGATCACAAAACGAAGTATAGGTGTCAGGTCAAAAGCACCAGCACTCCCTGTTGCATCCACCCCTAACACAGGCATGGCTTATAACCGTGGATCTGGGAATTCAGATGAAGGATTCTGTCATCATATAGGTTCATCTTTCCAGGCAATACCTGGCTCACTTCACAAAACACCTTGAAAACAGAAGATTGGAAAAAGAGAACAGAACAGAATAATTTTTAGTTGGAAGTGACCTACAATGCTCATCTGAGTCCAACTGCCTGACCACTTCAGAACTGACCAAAAGTTAAAGCATGTTACCAAGAGGATTGACCAAATGCCTCTTCAACACTGCAAGGCTTGGGGCCTTGATCACCTCTCTTTTGGTGCTACGGAAAAATCAATATACAAGTACCACAAAAAAAAAGTCGACATAAGAATTTTGCAAGAAAGTCGCATGAAACTCGTATTTTGGTTATGAGAAATAATTTCTTTTTTTTCCCCTCCCACAAAAATTATGGATTGTGGGAAGTGAGTATAGAGCACAGTTAGTGCTAGATCTTGACTGCTGCACATAACATTACAGCAAACTAAGAAGTTATGGTAGAAATTTCAGTAGTTCAAAAAGCATCAAACCAGTAATTATAAACAGTCTGTAGCCAAACTGGATAGTAACCCAACAGGATTTTTACAGGCACCAATCCTGGGCCTGGTACAACTCATTTTTTTTCTATACTCATGGAACAGTAACACTTTTTTTAAAGTCTGAGATGGCACTGAGCTGAAAAACCATGTATGGCAAAACAAGCATATTTCTGAAAAAAAATCAAAACAAAACCACCACACTAAAACTGGAAAATTACATCGTTCAATAAAATACTCTCCATTAGAAGATGATGCTATTAGGAAAAAAAGCAAATATTTTCACAGTATAATTAGTAAAAGTCAGATAAACCAAATTAAGAGTCAATTATTCCGTGCGACAGAACTAATTAAGTATCACCTGAAGTACTGGGCCAGGTTTTACAGACTGTGCTTTACTAAAACAGCTGACAAACTGAAAGAGTTCCAGGGACCAACAAAAAAGGTGGTTAGAAAACATGACTCGTGGAAACACTGAAAGTTGTGCCTTGTTTTTGTTTTTTTTTTATTTCTGGATAAAAGAAGGCTGGCAGGGATTATGATGCTTATCTCTATAAGAAGTGGTTAAAAAGACATCAATATTCAGTCATTCTGCATGCCAGGAGAGAGCAAGTCAAGGAATACCTGGCTAAAGCGGCAGCAAAGCAGCTCTGAACTAGACATCAGGAGAAGTTCTTTATGTATAAACCACACAAAATCATCAAGACACATTACTTATGCAATTCCTGCTACTTAAGAAGGTTTCCAAGCACAGGAGATGAAAATGCCATTTAGAAATTCCAGAAATATTTTTGATTTTGTTTTAGATCAAGAAAAATCAAGCAGGTAATTTCCTGACATTGTCTAAAAGCCATGTTTCTAAAATCCATTATTTATTCGCTTTGAATTTCTTTTTGGAAATCCTTCGTTCGGTGTTGAAGTTGCTTCATTCCTGTGTTTGATCAGAAAATTTACAGTTAAATTTAGTGTTGGTAACATCTGATTTCATGTCTTAGAAAAAGTGACTGATCAATTTTTTGCCTACATCATTCCATTCTTTCTTCTATCTTATTTTCTAATACTTCTAAGAGTGCATTGGGGGGTTCTTTCTTTTATCACAGATTTATTTCTTTGTGCCAGAAATATAGGCAGAATAGCCCTCTTCACGCCCTTATCTCCTATCCCTGCAGTCAACAGTCTCCCAAGTATGATTTCTGAAAGGTAGAGACCATAGTGCAATTTATTAGTAAGACATCAGTCTGCATAGATAAACTGGATTTTGTATATACAGAAAACTTTCTGCTTGAGTCTGCAAAAATCATCTTTGACTCTCCCTCCTGTATCATGACTGCAGCTTATACAAAACATATATAAAAACCTCCTCAGAAAAGTTACAAGCATCTAGAATAACTATTATTTGTTTTCTTTTTGAAAACAGTGTAACATACACAACCCACATTTCTTTTCTTGTGTCATAATACATATAGCAAGACCGCTTCCTGAGAACCAAATGTCATCACCCACAGGACTTAAACTCTCCTTTTTTCCTTTCCTGTGCGCTCAAAGAGCGCATAGCATTTTTTTCAGAATGTCTGGGCTGCCCAAATATGACAGGAAATGTTACACAAGTTCCTGTAAATTAAAATAATGGTAAGAAAGCCTCTAATGTAATAGGCAGCTATTGCCTATTTCAAATGAAAAATTGAAAATTTTAGCTCAAAGCTGAAGACAGATGTTACAAAAAAAAAAACATCAGACAAATACCAGGACACTCCGGCCTGCACAGAAGAGCTGAGTCTGAAGGGACCAGTGCACACTTAGAAGTGTTTTCACTGATCGATTTCATGCTGAAGTGGACAGAGAGGTGTAAAGCCACAGTACTTTCCACGGCAACTATAAGAGATGGCATACATACTTCTGCTATAGAGCAAAACATGAAGTGAGACAGAAATGTACAATCATTCAAACAGTTTGGAATTTTTGCATCTAAATAAAAAAATTAATCTCTTTTCCTTACTATTTCCACCTGGAACCAGATACCCTGAAGACTCCTCTAAAGCTTCTTCTTGGCTATCCCCAACTTCCCCAAAAATTTTAACTACTGGTGTTGAATGGTCACTCAATATTTAACTTCTGTTCTTTGCCATTTTGCCTATCATGTTCCACATCTACAACTTTTCCATTAACTTCACCTCTGACTCACCTTGTTCCTTTTTAAAATGTCCTATCCCCTCCAATTGTGAATTATTGAAGTCACTTGGCCTTTTGGCATTTCCCTGATTCTCCATTCTTCTCATCAAAACTTGTCTATAGTTCTTATGTTCTAGACCTGCTTTTTATCCTTCAGTTGCTGTACTTTTTCAATTGTCTTCATGTCCTGAATTTTCTGTTCTCTTCCACATTCTTCACCACTGCTTCTCCACAAAGTATCAATGCAATCCTATAGGTATTCAAGACATTACAATTTCCACAGACTCTGAACAATGAATGGATCTTCATCACAGAAAATATCATTAAAAAGCTTTTCCTGTTTTCTAGGGGAAGGAAGTCTTGTCTTTTCTTAGTACGCTTATTTCTTGCTATTATTTCTCATTTACCAATGTATAACCCAAATATTTGTGAGCCATGCTGCTTTTCCACTACATGAATACAGCCAGAGATCAAATTAAATATATTTGTGTTCATTACACACAAATTCCCAGCTAAGTGATATGAAATCACTGAAATTTCACAATTTTGCACAAATGAAGATCAACCTCTGAGATTAATTACACTTACATCAGTTTTCCCAAATTGCAGTTGAAATTAGAGGGCTGAAACACTGAGCTGTTGATGCGACTCAGTTCTTCACAAAAAGCTTTCCATTACAATACCTTGCCAACTGGACTTCAAATAAATAATCATTTGTGTACCTTGCATCTCTAGTTTAACCCAGTTCCTGATGAAACGGTGACTGTTAAGAAAATAAAAACCATCTGAAATTAATTTGTGGACCATCAATATTCTTTTATTACACACTTTGTTCGTTCCTGTGACAACAAGAATAATATACTGTGTCTGAATTACAGATATTCAGTTATAAAGGTTAATGTAGCATACTGAAGATGAATATTCTCATGCAGATTCATCTAAAAAACCAGCATTTGTGATAAGCATACCTGATTTTTTGGTGGAAGGGAATGGCGAGAAAAAAAGAATTAAAACTACAGTAAAACTGTGCAACTATTTCCTGTATTATAACAATATTTGAGCCAGTAAAATACTGGCATAGGCCTTTCACAAATACATACTGTACTTAAGGGCAGTTCCTGCAGTGAAAATTTCCTAATTCAAGAACCTTATCTCCTGGTTAACAAAACCCTGCATATCAGGGATATCCACACTGCAGGTATCTAGATTTTGCAGGCTTCAACAGCCTAAATATGAATTCATTTTGGACAGTTACTTCAGAATTTCCTCAAAATGTTACTCTAATTTCCTTTTTCACACAAAGTTCTCCAACAGTTGATCTTTTCCCTGAATACTGCATGTGTAGTAGCAAGAAAGAGTCTACAATCACTATTCAGATTTCCAAAAATAACTGTTCCAACTATCACCTAAATATCTGTAAATTATTGGCACTCAGGAAAGGGCCGGAAAAATATTTCAATGCAATTTTAAAGATGAATTAACATTAAAATGTAATTCTTAAATTTAAGATTTAAAGTAGTTTTCCATCTTTCAAAAGTAGTCAACCTTGTACTTACATTCACAGTTCGGCATCTGTACAGAAACAACTAGCTAACAAATAGCTTCAAAACGTGCATATTCCAGCGAAAAGAAGACTGTTAATGATCTCCCTCATGAAGCACAAAAGCATAAAAAGGTGATCTAACCATTGTAAAATATCTTTCAAAGATAGCGAGGGGATCCTACAGAAAAACCACCATGTTTTTTGATGTGTCAAAGCGTAGGTTCTCTTACATCATGGCACGTACACACAGTTCAGAGTGAACGTTCAGACAGATGCAAACTACATGTGCACAGAGGAGTAACCAACAAGGCCACCCCTGCTTTCTGGAACACCTGATATCTCCTTCATACAGCTGTGTACGCAATAAAATCCTTTCTTCTCCCTCTCTAACTGCCTATATGCTTTTCCCAAAGAAACTGGAGACATCTCATGCAGCTTGCCTTCTCTTCCAGAATGGAGCGCAGCTTTTCTCCCTTTGGTTTAGCTGGTCTCCATAGCCCATCACCCCTCAGGCAGTCTTTCTGTTCAGTCCCTTGGGCAAACAAACCCCTGCTTTGTCAGTCCTCACAACTATTCTTTTCTACACCATATGTTTCAACAATTTTCTCAGTCGCTACCCTGCAAGAAGAAAATGTTTGTCTCCATTAACTTAGCAAGGTCACTACAACAGAGGCTGGTAAAAGACAGCAGAGCCTCTGACGCGCTGTGTCTGCTGTCAGATTCTGCAGCACCCTGAACAAATACCCAAATTACAGTGGACAGGAGTGAGGGCTGTCAAAGGCTCTGCATGTGGCAAATAAAAGAAGCAGAATATCCAAAATTCTTACCCCTCCTGGCTGCTCCAGATATAGTTGTTCACCTGGAATTACCTGAAGCCATAACTGTATTACACATAAATGCAGATGCCTGATACTTTAAGATCAAGCAGCTTCTATTTACTTGGAAAATTAGGACGTGGCTGCCAAAGTTACAGAACTTTAGTTTGCAGCCACGACCATTTATGCACTATATATAAAGTTGGCTTATTATAATAAAAATCAGAGACTTAAGGGAAGCATTTTTGCAGGAAACAACCTATGACAAAAGCTGACAATATTTCCACTGCTGATCTAAAAAACACAAGATCATTAATGAAGTGCAGGAACAGAAAAATCTTCTTCTATAAAAGACCGTTGTCTTCAACACAAACTTACCGTAAAGCAACATGTACAAACAAGTGTTTTGTAGCTTTTGCAGACAGGCAACTTCATGCACGAATACACTGCGCACTACCAAGCCCCCAAGAGAAGATCACAAAAAACAACACAGAAGGAAAACGTGCCTGTTGTAGGTTCTGTTTGTAGACAACGGCATTTCTTATTGCCAGAACACAGACAGCGATCCTACAGCAAGTGCCAGGAACACTATCAGACCCTGCAGCACCCTCTGATGCAGCTGTTCCATCACGCTCTGTACGTAGTGCATGCAAACACTCTGAAGTCTACTGTCACTGAAGTTTAAATTTTTGGGAAAAAAGCCAGCAACAGAAACCTCCACTGAAATTTCTCTACAAGATGCCTGTCTTTGACAAGTCCACACCCCCAAAAAAAATTTTCCTCCATACCCCCTATTCCTCCCCAATTCTCTCTACCTTAAGCCTTCAGCCCCTTTCTACATCCTACTGATGCTACCAGACTGACCTGCGAGCATGACTCAGCTGTAATTACATTAAATTCTAATAAAGGTTCATACATTTGACAAGGCAGCCTAGCTTAACCCCTGCCTCTCAAATACACGTGTACAGCAAGCAGTCAATCTGAAGTGTGGCTCAATAGTATGTTTTGTGAACTCTTGAGTGCAATAATTCATATTTTTATGCTGTTGTTTTTGGAAAGCTACATTTAGTAAGTTATAAAACAGATCTCTTCCCTTATTTCTATATTGAGAAAGAATCCTAATTGGCCAGAACCAGTCATAAAAATTTAACCATGTTTCTGAAAACACGAGTGCCAAAGGGTAATGCATTGCTAATGGTTGCCAGTGGAATAAATAGCAGTTCTGACGTCAAAACTTTGTTACACTCCAATAACTGGCTCACTTGGGGTTTCAGGTACGGCAAGTTACATGTCAGTTTTAAATAAAGTTATAAAAATAGAATACATGGTGAACCATATTGTCACTATGCAACCCGAAACTACATGATTTATGTCTAATAAAAAGTTAACAAAGGTGATAGATGGTATAAAAATAGTATTGTCTACCTCATAATATCCTCTTACTTGGATTTGAGAGAGAAAAACAAGGCAGGTATTATATCTCTCTCATTTTTCAAAACATATGCTCAAAATCAGAGTAAGCAATTTCAAGTGAAAGTGACATTTTTTAAACATTTATAGTACTGTCACCCAAAAGACAGTCTCATAAAATTCAAGTTGTAAAAATCTGCGTGACAACAGATCTTTCATTCCCTCTCTAACAAACGCATTAAGTAGCAAGTGGCTTTCTCTTGTCTTTCAACTCCTTCCGTAGAGTAACTAACAGAATACTCTCCATTTAATTTTGTAAAAGATGCAAATCATGGGCTACGCTTGTACAGCTAACGGTTTACAGGTTCACTGATGCAGCCGTCTAGGTAATGGACAAAACTAGGGTGCATGTGTGGAGCTTAATACTTGAATCCTTTCAGCTATGTGTACACACAAATGTAGGTTTAGCTGTGCAAACTAATGGTTGCATCCACAGTGAAGGGAATGGGCAACGTTCTCAAGGTAACACACAAGGTTAGAGACAGACTGATCCAAGAGCGGGTTCCCCAACCTATTATCTGGAGTTCCACACAGATAACACTAAACCTTCCTGATCAAAAGGTAGCATTAAGCTTTACTAATCTTTTCCTTTCTAAATCTATGTCTAATGATACAATCTTTCCAAAGTATAACCATATTTGCAACATTTTCCATTTCAGGATAGCTGAAATGCTGAGGGACTTCAGCAAAAGAGGTCACGTCATATATCCAAAAATGAGGTTAGAAGAAATATGCTGTTTTGCCAAAGTTTTATGATCCTGTAATAGGGCACATCCAGCCACTCACAGTTCTGGAGCTGGAATTGGAAGTGTGACAACAGTGTGAGATGCAGCTATGATGAGAATTTGGAAGAAGGTAAAAGCTGTCCAGCAATTAAACCCTCTTGGGTACAAAATGTGCACTATCCTGAATATTGCTAAAGAGGAGACTGCAGGTCCCCTAAGCCCTGCCCTGAGATTCTTCTCTGGAGAAGTGCTTTTCAAACGTTGCTGCATGATGTCATCCTCCTTTGGTCAGGTCATAAACCTATGAAAACTGCTGTTTCCTAATTGCATAGATGGTTCAACTGTGGCTTACAAAGGGCTTAAACTGGAGGAAGGGCCAGGAAGATTTATCTTCCCCAAGCATACTCTGAACTAGAAGTTGAAAGGATATTTCCTGCCATCAGCCCTCACGGAAGGTTGAGGGTCCATGGTGCCACCCAAACAGAGTAAGGAGGCTGGTCCTTTTGAGAAGAAATTTCCCCGAAATGGTGCTCACTCTCTTCTGTTCAGCAGGCGGTTTGGGCAGAGCCTGTCAACTGTTCACGTAGTCACTAAGAAATCTCTTTCACTTGAATAGCAAGTCTTGTTCATCTCAAATCATTTCTGTCTTTGAGCACCTTTTTAAGTATTCTTGGGAGAACAGGCATTATTTCCATTTCAGAGATCAGAATGTGAGCTAAGTAATTTAAATATTTATATCATGCTCTGCATGCCTGTAAATATAAACAAAAAATTTGTTCATAATTAAAAAAAACTCACAAGCTGTTGCTCCAAGAATACATGCAGCCAAAATAAATCCAGTTCATCTGTACCCCCTGTAGAGTTTACCAGTCTTTGGTTATAAAGTTTAAGAAACTGAGTTTTAGACTCTGCATATGTGATCATTTAAACACTAATTCAGTTGACACTGAATGATAATTAAAAATTATAATAAGGTTAGCATTTAATACCTGGTTCCTTTCAAAAAGAAAAAGCATTAGGACAGTTAGCACCAAACTGAAGAAAAAAAAAAAGTAACAGGGGAAAAGACCTGCCAAAAGAAATTCTTACATATTGATTATCATGAGTACCCAAGGTGTGGCCAAAAATAGCTTACTACATATACTTCAGTGTTTTCATTGCTGAGTTGTCTACTCCATTTTCAGTACTTGATCCTGAGCAGAGGAAAGGTACTGGAAGCAAAAACTGTCTGCAAGTACCTTTTAAATAGTAAATTACACCCTATTTATATATTGCAAGCATGGTTTTTTCCAGCTGCAAAACAGCCCTAATTTTCCACCAGGATTCTCCCTCCAGTGAGTAGCAGCAAATCCTAAAAAGAAAAAAAGAACACAAAGCAAGAAGCAAGCATTGCCCTTTCAAAGTACAATGGACTACAAGCACTAAATTTCTTTTATAAAGATAGGGCAGCTTTTAATCTTTTCAACAAAGGTGACTCTCTTACTTGCCGTATTCATTTAAATTGCAGCGCACATAACTTTCTAACGTTGGTTTATTTTCTGACACTGCAGAATAACCATCACATTTTAAACACACCATTCTTCAAAAACACAGCCCTAGCTTTGTTTGTTTTGCTCTTTCTTATGTTAGCTTTAAGACAAATTTTTTTTATGTTTTACAAAGTACATCCCACATCCAGAATTCCCCTGATATTTCTAATTATTTTTTCAGGTAAAAGAAAATACCTTTTAAGGAAAATATTGACAAAGTTTTCAATACATCAACACATTTTCTCTATCAGTGTAGACATTTAATGATAAATATATTCTAATCTTAAAAGTCAAACAGAATGGAGGCGTGCAAACCTTTCTATGTATTTTAGAGTCCAAACTTTCAGAATGAAACAGGAGAAAACAGTACTGCATACTCACAAATACCAGAGCTCTGACAATAAAAACATGACGTATAGCCCACATCTCTGTAATACTTCGGGGTAGATGATGACCATCATTAGCCCGTGGAAGTTCCTATGCTCAATTCCAGCACTTTGCTTCAGTTTTTTTTCAAGGTCATAATCCAAAAAATTCTTTACATCTTTTATATAACAGCTTCTAATGCTATACAAAGAGAGGGAGAAAAATGTCTGACCCAATTATAAGTAGGATACAGGCAAGACAGTACCAAATATAAAGGGTAATTCACAGATCTCTTCCTTCCTCACTGGGGAGGGAACAGATTTAAGGAGAAAAGGGGCACAAAAACATAAGGTTTTAAAGGATTGCTTTTAAAATTAACTATGAATTTAAATCCATGTCTGTCCAGGCAACCTACTCCATGTGTCAGTGTTTCAACTTTTATTTTGGTCTTTATGTGATGCTCTGAGCAAAAATAACATTACAATCTTCATTAAATGGTTATATGGAAATTATTTTCCTAAGTACAGAATTTATAAAATTTTAGCATTGTATCTTTGTTAAGTCTTTAAAGAGAAAAAAAAATGACAGTATCTACAGCATGCAAAGTGAATTCAAAATCAAGAAACATTAAGAAAAACAGAGAAAGTTACTTTTTTCTGCTTTACCACTCTGAATGCCAATAGCCAGACACAAAGAATAATGAGCAGTTCCTTACAATGCAAACAAGAAGGGAGGTCAGAACTTGGTGAAAAAATGAAGACTTTGTATCACCCTCTCTCCTTGCACTGTTTTCCTGGCTTATACAGAAAAAATAAAAAACTTGGAAAAACAAACTGAAAGATCAAGTTTAAAGAAAACTGAGAAATGTTAACTTCAGATTCAGATGAAGAAATCAAGTGGCCAGACATGAAAGATGAATTAAGCACTCGGGCAACGAAGGAATATCATCATTAATAAATCTAACATAAAATTCAGTTTTCTGCATTATGCTTTTCTGCTGTAATTGTTTGTGTTGTTGGAAATCTCTGTTATACCCTCATTTTCTAAGATATAATTTTCTTAAGTAGGTGAAGTCTAGCTCTTCCATTTCTAAGTGGCAACCGTAAGTGTCTTGCAATTATTTTCAAAGCAACTCACTCCCCATACAAGCTCAGGTCCTCAAGGTCTGAAAGTCTGATTTGAGTCTGCTAATGTGAGCACTGGGTTTGTGGAAAGAATGCTTTCTTAGCAAGCAAGAAGAAAACAGGGGAAGGTGCTCGTGAGTTGCTGAACTTAAAAGACTCCTAAAACTCTTGAACCAAAGCCATGACTGACAATAAAGTTGTTGTTCTGCAAAACAGCCCAATAAAGGTATGATTTTGTTTGTGCTGAAGATCAATGCCTTCTTCTGGTGTAAATTCATCTAGTACAACTGAAACATAAATACACAGTAATAAGCCCATGTTTAATGCTCCTTTCCCAACCTCCAATAAATGTAAGTGCAGCAGAATACTCTACTACACAAGTTTACCTGTGAGGGATAAAGACAATGCAACAATGAAAGCTCAAATGAAAGAGCAAACGCCTGGAAAGCTTTTATTTTATAATTATGAGCCATAGCATAAGCAAAGAACAGAATAAATCTTGTGACCAAAGTTCCTGTTGACTTCTCTCAAACAGAAGCAGTGAATCAATCTAGCTAAGAGAAACCCCTTTTACTCCTAACTATATTCAGCATTTTCACAGAACAGTGGAAGAACGTAGCTTTACTTTGCTACACATTCACTTAATAAAGAAAAAATTATTAAACATATTGAAAATATACTGTCTCAAATGTATTTTTACTGGAAAATCACATCATGTATCACCATGATACATTCAAAAGATGGTGTGACTTGATGATGTAAACTGCATACCCTAACTCTTTTAAGTACTAATTGTAGTATGCAAACTTTATTAGACATTTTCAATTTATTTATTATACTGCACAATATGTACCACATTAACAATTTATGTACCTTCTGCTTGAGCCACAAGAGCAATTTTGGGAAAATAATTATTGCAGTCAGAGGACATTTAACTGCTATAGCTTCAGCTTCTTTCCTTCTCTTAACTAAAAACAAAAACAAGATACCTACTTGTTTACCATTTAAATCATTCAGTCTTGCAATAACTGTATAGCCTTCAAAGACATTTAACATTAATCAGAACTAGAATATGTATTTCCAGAAAAAAGTGTGAAGAAATCACATTAACTTCAGTCTAGTTTCAGAATAATGATAGTTGTAATTTTGACCCACAGGCTCTCCAATGTTTAGCTCAAGAATATTAAGACATTCATACCATTACATGGATCTCCCAAAGCAAAGGAAATTCAAATAGCTTGCAGCACTGCAGATCAAAGCTCACATACATGAAATCCCACCCTTACAAAGGGCTAGTGACAGACTTACAAGTTACCCACGCTAATTCTAAACTTTCATCAGAAAAGACTTTAGCATTATAAGAGCCTGTAGAAACAGGGGAGTAAATTTAGCACCAACTGTAAAAATCAATATTTGTAATCAAACTATTTAAATACTCTGTATGACATGTGTGAGGAAAATTTTGGAGTGAGAAATGAAAGTTTGTCAGTTTTGTTTGGAAAACCAGGAATTGTCTATGTATAAGTGAACGCAATCAAGTGCCCTGGAAGGGAGCGTGGTTTAAAAATAATGAAAATAATATATCCCATTCAATAAAGTTATGTCTCTTTGGAAAGCACTATCTATCATTAGTAAAATGTTCATAAAAGACTTCATCTTACTTGAAACGATCCTGAGGTTTATAAGGAACATAACAACACAAGAAACTATACTCTTTAGACAGAAACCTTCAACGCAGTCATGGAAATGGCTGGTTTTGTTGCTCTTCCAGCTCTGTAATATTTGAAGGTATAATACCTTCCTGCTGTAATGACAACCTCCAAAGAGACTTATGAATAACAGAAGAAGGAAAAAAAAAAACAACTGAAAAAAATATATTCTGGTGAATGTTCTTGAGAAAAAGACATACAACATTTGATAAATTGAATAATCACTGCATTAAATATAAAGAGAAAAGCTTAGGTTCTATATAAAATTACAACAGAAAAATCATTGTTTCAATTGGTTCTTTGTATTCCTTACAATAAACTAAATCTTTATAGTATCAAGTGCAACCAATAAAATAATACTTATTTTGACTTCTGTAATTTATTTTCTTTGTTCATCAGCATCAGTTGCACCACAGGCTCCTGCTGTTTATTGTCCTGGTCGATTTTAAGCCCTTAGGTGACTTGTTAGCAAATGATTTGGAAATAAAAAGTGACGCAAAAAGCTGCGTAAATTCTTATTAATCGTTAACTCACTCTACCTCCAAGCCACCTGCAGTACCTCTTAAAGTTGATTATGGGACAGAAAGACGTCAGAAAGCAAAAACACTGAGAACATTCTGGTTCTAGTTAAAGGGTGCACATTTTTCCATATAAAGCCCTTGAAATTGTCATTCAAGCTTACAATATTCAAAGAGTTTGACTAAAGTGCTTTAAAGATGTGTTAAACCTGTAACAGGTTGTGACTGGACTGTTCATTGCAGCAGGAAAGAACAAACAAAATATAAAAGATTTTTTTTTTAAATCCAAAAATGAAGAAAACCCCACTAGCTTAAGAACTGCCTTCCTCATGCTGAATGTTGTTGAATTAGGGTATGACCTAAACCAATAAAAGTGGCTCTACTTCACTTTTTTCTTTAAATCATGTAATTCTAACATAAGTAAAATGTAAATATCCAGTCCCCTCTTACCTCTACAGAAAATCTTCCAAGACCACAAGCTACTTCAGAGGGGGGCTTCGCTTTCGAATACAGCAATGCTGACTAAGAAGAACTGAACCTTGAACCACAATTCTTTTTCTCCAAAGCTTATCATAGGTGGTGAAGAAACAAAGTACCAAGCTGTTGTCACTTGCAACTTTACTTTTACACAGGAACCTTAAAAAAATCCTCCCAAACCATCAAAGAAAAAACGTGTCAGAATGTGCTATTTGAAAAAATATTTTTCAACTTATTTATCATAAAGTTGCTTAATATTTACAGCATAGATTTGGGTTTTCTTTTTTTTTTAAAAAACACTGACATATTCAAAACCACTTCAGTCGTAATGATTTGAGAATTTGCCAGCATTTAAGATCACAATACACCCAATATTTTTAAAAGAAATAGAGGAATTCCGCTGAGTCCAGTTTCACCTCTAACAAGTATAACAGTCTCTGCTGAGTTTAAACAAAGTTGTCGATGACACAGATTTAATGACCTCTTAAATGATCTTAAGAGGTCATTTCAGTAATTGATGTGTTATGCAGGTTACAGTGTTTATCCTCTGAAACAGCTTTTTAAGAGAAAAATATAAATTACAACTCATATTTGCCAAAGGCAATTTAAACTTTTCAGTACTAAAAATTAGAAATTACATTAATTTTATAAATGAAATAAGGAATTCAACTCTTCATGAAATTTACCAGAAATAGCCTTCCCCATATTTACCAAGATATGATCTGCATCCTTACATTTAACTGCTTTCTAAGAATCACTAAGTTTTCCTGTAAGGAGAAGGAAAAAAAGACAAAAACGAGTGTAGAAGTATACAATACCCATACTAACAAAAATATGGAACTGGTAAAAACCTTTTGGCATCAGAAGCAAGCATTCCAACAACATTTGACCTCAGGTGTCTTCGTTCCTGAGACAGCCTCAACCAGATTTTGGAGGAATGACGGCAAATGGTGCATTAACAAATTGTTCTTCATGGATGAAATAAAACTGCCTAAAAAATACTTTTTAACATAGACATCCTAGATCCAAGACTAGACAGCGCCGTTCTGCACTCTAAGACTTTTGGCAAAACCATCGATGATCCTGATGGTAGTGAGGAAGACCAGTGGCAGACTGTAAATCCCAGGAGACAGGAAAGACCTCAGCCTGTTTAGGGAATGGGTAAGCAGGAGGCCTTGGGAGGCTCTCCTAACATGCAAAGGAACTCAGGACAATGGGTCAGTTCCCATGCACAATCTCCATAAAGTGTAAGGGAATCACCTTCACCACTCTGGAAATTATATAGTAAGTCCTCATGGAAACTATTCCCCAGCACAGGAAGAGCAAGAAGAGAACAGCTAACATAGGTTTACTGAAGGCAAAATACTCCCGACCAACCTAACTGCTTTCTAAGCCAAAGTAACTGGCTCTGTGGATAACAAGTAAACAGTTGATTTCATTTGATTTTAATACAGCTTTTGATTTTTTTCCTCTATTACCTTGGTTGTCAACATGAAAGGCACAAACTGACTGCATGGGAAAAGCTGGATTCAAAGGCCATTGGTACAATGGGTCAACATGTGACTTGCACCTGGAAGTCTAATGGGAGAGAAGAGCTTCCTTCCAGAGGTAAAGCCCTGCCAGATGACCTGCCAGGCAAACGTAGTTTTGAGTTGAAAACTTAAGTAAGGTTTAGTAATTGAAGTGTGTACACTATGTGTACATATGTGGATGCAGAATGAAAGGATACATGCCCTTTTGTGAACCATAATTTTATTACTCGTTAATCTGTTTCTAATAAACTTGCAACACTGAGTCATTAAGAAGCTTCCAGAGTGGCATCCAAATATTGACTTTTCTTTCTGTAGTTACAGTTAGAGAGAGGAGAAGACAAGACATTTTCAGCTCTGCACACTTCTATTTCTCAATACTCAATACATTCTTAATTATGAGAATTAAAAATAGAAACACATCCCTTTGAAAACAAGAAATTCCCCTGATCATACAATGAGATTCAGTTCTTGTTTCCAGCCTTAGTAAGATAAAGGTCTTTGAGCCATGAAACCATTGCACAGAAAAGGAATCATAGAATTTTAAAAAGTTTTTAAAATTCAGTAGAATTTTGTTTTATTCATATTTCTTGCTGCAATATATCTGAATTTATAATAAACCAGTGTCTCAAGCAAGCAGCTATGAAAAAAGACATGAAATTAATATCAAAAGCCCACAGCTGCTTCTTTTTTGATCCATTTGTTATCTGCAAAATATCCAAAGAAACAGAGTGGAAGGTTTCCTTCAGACATAGCTTTGACGGTCTGTCCATCAGGTAAGGGACCATGCAAAATAAAGGAATAGATGAGACCAAGAATACCAGCATCTTCCGTACCTGCTGCTTCCTCTGCTAAAAGGCCCACAAACCTTTAGTACTCCAAACACCTGGGAACAGCAATATGGAAATTCTCTATCACAAGAATGATGTGAGAGGTCTCATCTACTTTGTACTGGTCAACAGTTTCATGATTCATCATATTATTTCTCACTATTATCAGCTAATACTGTTAATCTATCTGAATGTTGATAAAAAGGTTCTTTTGAAGGCAGAAGAGAAAAATATTTTAATTATGTTTTATTTTCAGAAATCTAAATCTTTTCCATGGCTCAGTGTCCTTTCCAAACATGCAGAAATAAGATCATTCATACTACACAAATCATAAACCACACTACAAAAATCTTCCATTAAGCGTACTGTAAAAATAATCCTATTTGTCATGTTGGTCTCACACTAAAGAATACCACACTATGGTTTAACCTTCATACTCAGTCTTTCCTTAACTTTAGGTTTTGACACATATAACAGATTCATCTTGGTAACAATAACTCTCTGCATAAGACGACAATTTCATGTTATATATAAACTTTTTTGTTAGCTTCAACTAAGAGGCTGCCCTTCATACTCTTGGAGCCAGTATCTATAATGCTCCCCAAATTCCTTCTAGGTGAAAGGAGCTTTCCTGCAGCATGAAGTTTCACAAACTGGCAGCACAGATCATTCAAAACATATGAAGATGAATGGCCAGTCTGGATACCATCATCAGAAAGAATTTTGTTCTGTTTTCCTGACTCTTTTTTAAAAATTTAAGTTTCAGCAGCCTCGAACTTCTCATGCTCAGTGTAAGACTGTATAGTAAGCAATACTAATATTACAGAATGTTTCTGCTGTTGAGACATGACATTTTTATTATTTCTCACAAATCTGTGTGCGTCAAGAGTAAAGGCCGTTTACTAGTCAGTATTGGCCTCCAACACTTGCACCATTCAGTGGTGCCAAGGTCACAGGTAACTCCCATCCCAAGTTACGTGTTTTCTCCACCAAAGTTTTACACAGAAATTCTCTGAAATCTCTCTATCCAAATCTTTGCTGCACGAGCAAGTGAAGTTGCTGTATTTTTCAGGCACCCAAATACAAAGCCAGCAATTAACTGTCTGATTTTACTTTCAGGCCTTTGAATATTCTGCACAACTCTTGGTATAGCTGAGTCACAAAGGCCAAAATCAAATTAAAATGCAAATGATGTTTATTATTATGACAAGAAAAAAATAGAATTATGCAGTCAAACTCAAAGTAACTCATTTTTACGGTCTATGTCACTTATATGCATAATCTTAACGTATTTAAGATAAGAATAATAGTATCTGAAGTAGAATGACTCAATCAGAAGAATAATCTGAACTCCAAATAACTTCACTATATATTTGTGTATTTCATACTTGGTTAAGTGTAAAGCTGAATATTGACACAAAAGTGTGTCGACGAATATTTTAATTTAGTTGTTTTCTTTTATTATCAAATTTGAAGAAATAAAACTATGTATCACAGACTATCAGGTGGGGCTTTTTTGTTTTAGTTACTCAGTAAATGACATGTTTAGCTTAAATACTGATCATTCTTGACCTTTTCTTAGTGACCAGCACCTTCTTGTCCATAAGTTTATATCATCTCCACCTTCATATGAAAATGGTGGAATCTTCTACTCTCAAAAATTATAATCTATGTACTGAAGAAATATTATTTTGCCTTTATTATCTGATACAAGGAGTATGTCAATACAGTTGATGTCCCCTTGTTTTGTGCAGTGCCTCAATGCTTCCTATTGTAAATGTGAACAAAAATAAGCTAATTATACAGCTCTAGACAAATAGCAAGATAAAATACTAACTATTGCTGAGAAATACAAAGATACCACCTTCTCAGCAAGACAAAAAGATCTGCAGAAAACTACCTACCAGATGCACAAAATTTCAGATGAGAACTTCTGTCCTTTTCCCTTCCCTTCCTCCCTCTCATTAAAAAAAAGCAGAATCTTGAGTTTTGCTGTTATGCTGTATAGAAAGTAGTCTCCTTCAGGAAAAACTAATTATTTTTAGAGTAGCAAACTAGTTTGTTATTCCAACGAAAATATAGCCAATACTCAACTGTTCAGCTACAAAAATTGCTTTAAGTGTATTTAGAAATCTATTTTATAAATATTTTTGACATATATATTTTAAGTTTTTTAAATTAGAATTTAAGTTCAACAAACAGAAAATGTTTTACATGTATTTTAGTAATGCACTGGTTACAAAAGTAATATAGAAGTACCTAAGTCATCAAAACTCCTATAAGAAACTTCCTCATCAAAATCAAGAAGGTGGAAAACTGCCTGAAAGGAAAAGTCTGTCTCCTTTATCGATTATGTAAGTTCAAAGATTATTACAGCATCGTAATTATTTACTTTACAAAACAAAGACATTTGTTCCTTCTAGAGAAAAAAAATACAACCCAAATTAAGCTTCACAGAACTGTCCTCAGAAACACTCTGCGTGTAAGAGCTGTAACATTAAACTTTAAAGATGTTCTGAGCACTTCTACACCACACTGATATAGATGAATTAAAATGAACAATATAATCACAGAATCACAGAATAGTAGGGGTTGGAAGGGACCTCTGTGGGTCATCTAGTCCAACCCCCCCGCCGAAGCAGGGTCACCTACAGCAGGCTGCACAGGACCTTG
>Ga0065711_1036751_pt1 | contig 20634 bp, 10 predicted proteins | sample Hoacrofraction12_FD_59098 | JGI IMG/M metagenome (GOLD analysis project Ga0065711, IMG submission 59098) | Hoatzin crop microbial communities from Cojedes, Venezuela - Epithelial fraction 12 v2 (version 2) | ecosystem: Host-associated > Birds > Digestive system > Esophagus > Crop | place...
AGTCATCCTCTGTGGGCTTCCTCTCTTACCTCCGGAGCCTGGGATTCCTGAGGGCCTGCCTTGGCACTGAAGACTGAAGCAAAGAAGGCATTCAGTAGCTCTGCCTTCTCTGCATCCTCCGTCACCAGGACGCCCACCTCGTTCAGCAGCGGCCCCACGTTGTCCCTAGCCTTCCTTTTGCTGCTGATGTAGTTGAAGAAGCCCTTCTTGTTGTCTTTGACATCCCTTGCCAGATTCAATTCCAGGTGGGCCTTGGCCTTCCTTGTTGCATCCCTGCACGCTCTGACAACATTCCTGTACTCTTCCCAAGTGGTCTGTCCCTCCTTCCACATTCCATGGACCTTTCTCTTCCACCTGATCTCCCCTAGAAGCTCCTTGCTCATCCATGCAGGTCTCCTGCCTCCTTTTCTAGATTTCTTTCTCAGGGGGATGCACCAACCCTGAGCATGGAGGAAGTGATGTTTAAACAGTGCCCAGCACTCTTGGACCCCTCTGCCTTCGAGAGCCCTGACCCACGGGATTCTTCCAAGTAGCTCCTTGAAGAGACCAAAGTTAGCTCTCTTAAGTCCAAGGTTTTGATCCTACTTATTGCCCTGCATGCAGTCTAGCATTCCTTGATCTTTATTCTCTATCACACCCACCAGTGACTTGAAAGTAGTCACTGAGTTTTCAGACTCTTGTGCAATAATCTCAAAAAAGTTTTATCTTCTGTTTCCCACATTGCATACTTCCACACTGCCATGACACATCACTGATCAGCAATGCTTAAGACAACACACAGATCCCATTTTCAGTGCTTCAGATCCCATGGAAGCCCATACAGATAGAAATTCTCAAGTGGCAAGTAAGGACATCAATTCAGGCCTAAACATTAAAGCATGTCTCAAGCCAATCCTTCAGACATTTATTACCTGCTCAGTATATGTTAGCTCACCAGTTGACAGGATTAAATTGAGAAGGGACATCTTTGGCCTTAAACTTCCTCCTATGCTGTAATAATAAACATTTTTCCCCCACTAACTTGTGAGACTGGATGACAGGCTGACACCTCTTTGCCCTCTCTGCTTGTTTTCCCTGTTCTCACTGGCCTGTCTTCTAATCTGTTATCTCTGCTGCCACAGCTGTTCCAGGCTGCTCAGAGCGAGGGGAATGAGTATGGCTGCTCTTCTTCGTCCTCGCCCCTCTCATCAACTGACTGTCAGAGACACAAGCAAGGGAGAAAGGGCATTTTACCGCAGCTTCCACAGTAAACAGAGATGATTCAGATATTTCTTTAATTTCTTGCCCTCAAGGACAAGGGCAAAAAAGGCTTCTGGATTTCCAAAACAACCAATGGTAATCACTCCTAAATCCCAATTAAAATTTCAGAATACAAAATATACACTGATACTGTTTAATCATTTATTAAGAACTTATTAGTTGTTGTGTATGTAGATTTTTTTTATTTTTTTTAATTTTTTTAAACAGGTGAGGGGAATTTCCTGTACCATGTATTGCCACTTCTTAGATAATGTGGTAAACTAAAAACCAAGTAAGGCTACACCCCTAGATTCACAATTATGGACACCATGCTCTTAAGTACAAAGGGAAAGTAAATAACTGTAGCTGTGTATCTGGGGAAACAGTGACAAGCCACCAGTGTTAACGTTTGGTTGGAGAGACTGCGAACGTAAATGGCTTTATTCTGCTTTAGCATTACGAAGAACAGAGTGGGAAGAAAAAGGGATCTCTGTTCTTCATTCTGCATCACAACAATTGTTAATAACACTAATGTAAGCCATTTCAACTCTGTTTTGAACATATCCCACAAAGTGTTGATCATAAGCATATCACAAACTGGTTTTCAATCTGAATACAGTATAGCTTCAATAATTCTTTCCATTTAAGTCAGGGTTAAATGAGAGCACGAACAACAGGCTGAGGACATTTTAAACAGTCTTCAGCTACCTCCACAAGCACATGATTCAGAAGTTTACTTTCTCACTGTTTATGCTCCTAAGTATTGAAAAACCAACATATGCCCCTAATTCAGATATACCTATGTCCTTGATTGACCTCTTGTCAGCACATACCTTGCATAGACTTCATTCTAATACCACGCTCAAACTCTGCTCTTAATAGGGCTGGCCCTGAAGCCTGGTCACACATCATACTATGTATTCCCCATATACACACTCTTTAGGCTATTTTGAAAGATGACTACTATGCCACTGAATTTGCTTGTGCTTCCACACATCCACTGGTGGTGCAAATGACTAAATATGATTCAATCTTTTCAGTTTCCTTTAAAATATATATTTCAGTATATTGCAAAGGGTAAGAAAGAATCAAGCCTTAGTGCATCAGAATTTAGAGGTCATGTGTCAAAATCTAACCAAAATATACCTTCTTCCATGACGATAAGTCACATATGCCTATTAAGATTCTCATATGAATGGAGGTGGTAAACACTTACTTCAAAGCCCGTATGCACATACTGCCACCAACACAACAGTGAAAAAAGCAAGATGTACTTTTTTCCCATTGGTTCTGTGAAGTAAAGCCCCAAAAAGGACTGCACATAGCCAAATCATTTTTTAATACTTTCGCCCCACTTACATCAACCCTGCCATTCCAATTCAAATGGAATTCTACACCCATATTAATAATACATTCTGCCCCTCTATAAATCCTTCTGGAAAACGGAGACAATTCAGTTTAAAGGACTGATACCAACAGAGACCTGAAGTTTAATTGCAAATGTATGAGATTGCATCATCACTTTTAAAAAACACATAAAAAACTACAGAATTGGATGTGATAGGCAATAAAGGATGTCCCTAGGACTAGCGCTGCATCTAGTATGAACTAGTGTAATTAACTAGCCAACATCCCAAACAATTGATTACTGAACTCATTCAGAAAGGATCTGAACTCTGAAGAACGTAACTACTTTGCAGCGATAACGAACAAGAAAGACAGTGACACAGAAGTGACACTTCTACACATCTAGGTAGAAAACAAGTCTTTAGAACACATTTACTTTCTTCCAGATTCCCTGAGATGTCATGCAGGAATCTGTAATCAGGAAGGAAAAAATAATTTGAATCACGTTAATCCCACTGCTTATATGTGCAGATCAAAAGCTGGTGGTAAATCATCAGCATCTAAGAAATGAAACAAGATCTTCTGGTTTACATCTCAACAAATTCTAAGTAGTTCCAGTGACAACTACCTCTTAACAAGTGACCAGAGCACAAAAAAGGATCAAAGACTGAACAAGGAATCATCAAGGAGGCACCGCTCTCTCTCAGATGTACTCCTGCCCCCAAATCCTTCATCCGAAAATGAACAACTGGATTAGAATAATGGTGTTACAAAAAACTAAAGCCACAGGAGAAAGCAGCTGGAATACCAGAGACCAAAGGTAAAAATAAAGGCTGTTTAATATTTTGATCAAAGCCAAAGAAACTGATAAATCAGGAACAAAGCAGAATGAACAGAACTAGGGGAAAAAAAAAAAAAGGAGTAAGATATTATAAAGCAAAAAACTGAAGTTCCTAAAGCTTCACAATACATGTGTTAAATTTGAGAAGGGAGATTTAAAAAACAAAGAATAATCTGGCCAAACAGCCAACTGAAGCAAATAACGTAAAATACCGCACCTAACGTACTCATTCAAATGAGGTACAACTGTGTTTTGTGAAAAATTGTTTAGTTTAGAGCATAGCCTGAAATGAAAAACATTTAAAAGCATAAAGGAAGGCAGCATGCTGTGCTTTCAACAATGATGAAAGAGCTTCTCTTTATAATTTTGGTCTCCTTGTTCACTAATCCTGAACCTACATATTAGCTTACAGATATCTATTTCAAAAAGAGAATACACTATTCCAATTTAGGGAAATATTTCTTCCTGCTACAACAAATACAAGGTTTTATGTCTTCTGTACGGAAGTCTCTTCCAAAGGCCACAGTCTTTAGACTGCTTGTGTGTATGTAAGATTCCTAGTAAAAGTCAGGCTGACAACGCAAAGGTAATTTTGCTGCAGCTGACAAGTCAAAGCTTTAGGAACCGATATGGTTAAAATCAGTGACTCTCTAGCTGCAGTCTCAAGCAGCTATACAAACACAAAGATCTTTGCTGACCTCCTGCAGCTAAAAGATAACAGGTTTGGTTTTATTAGATAACTGGATAACCAATGTATATCTCACGCTCTGTTCAATTAGTTTCTATGTAGATGATTCACAGTTCTTTTATTCCTGAAGTTTTAATGAATTAGCTGTTACAGCAGAATTTTAAATGGCCATTCAAAGGTGAGAAGGATCACTGACTCCACTGACACTAAGTCCAGAACTGGAAATACCAGGAAAAACTGTATAACCACACATCACCTTGCTAACCACAAGCCAGTAGTGAGCACAATGCCAAGTGAAAAATGATTTCACGATTTCCAGATCTAAACTGGTAGCTTAGTGTCACTTCACATCCTGGTGTCTCACTACATAGCATTTTCAATACTATGCAGAGCTCTGCAAGGTATTTCAATGCATGACATAGGACATGTCTTAACACAGCACAACTGCAACAGCTCATTTCTGTTTCCATGCTTCTACTCACAAGATTACTTGCTTTTGAATACTTGTAGCAACTTCTCTTTATCACTATGTCTACTCTTGAGGTCACTGATATCTTACTTTTCTGCTAGTTCCTATTTTTTTTCAAACACATTAAGTAAGAAGGGAGTTTCACCTGTTCATGACCTGCTCCTCAGATGTCTCTATGAGATTGACCTTATCCCCCCACCAAGAATTAGTGTATTTAGCTTCTGTGCCGATCAGTACCTTTTCACTAAATTTAAACCATGCGTTCGAGAGACCACGGTAATATTTTGCACAGGGCCGCACAAAAGGTGGGGCAAGTGGGCATCCCTTCAGTCTAAGCTTAATCAGCTAGAGACTGCAGGCCTGAGAAAACAGCTGGAAGAAACCAAGAGAAAGGTCTGAAATACATGAGGGAACCTATAATTAGTGCTTTATTTTAGCAGTTTAGCTCAGTCCAAGCATGCAGGTGAAGCATATCATGTTCTCAGACACACAAGGCACTCCGAAGGCTAACTGGAAGCTCAGTCCGCAGGACCAGACTAGCCTTAATTCCAGGGGTAGGATGTGGCATCGGCACAGCATGCCAACAGCAGATGTGCTACTGTTTCAGCTGCAGGAAATAACACATTTCAAGGATAATAAAGTTCTCAGAATACATGAACTGAAGCAATACCGATCCATCCTTACTGAAGCTATGATGCAGTAAAGATGTTCAAGTTCAAAAGAGGCGAAAACCTCTCTTAAAAACCTGTCTACGTTACCTATCTATGAGAACAAAAACACTGCTATTTATAACCTTACTGAGAAGTGTTCCAGGAAAAGTTATCTGTCTGTTTGAAGGCAATGAATTAGCTTGCTTTGTGCACTCTTATATGTACATACCAACCTGCTTCCATCCCCATATGGCATAATGAATAGCATCGCTTTTTCCACCAAGTGATAAAGGGAGACCTGATATTGCTATTACGGGTCTTCAATAATAATGTCTAGCAATAAAATATTGATATATATTTCTCATAGCATACTGTTGCAGGTGCTTTTTACAGAGGAAATTACTAGCTATTTCTTATAGCAATCCCTCATTTATTTCAACATTTAAATCAAGCAAGAGGCCTGGCCTTTCAGTAGGAGAGCTGGGTGCACACTTGTAAGTATTTTCTCTGAGTACTGTGATTAATGAGAGAAAATCTATAAAAATTAATCTCTGTTTTCTGTCGATATCTTAGTAAACATCACTTTTAGATGTTCTCACTGTAAAGTTAAATGTAATTTATTTGAAAAATGTAAGTATTTACATCTTGGAATCAAAAATACATACTATTAGCACAGAATAAACACCTTATCAACCCATCTGGGAAGACTGATTTTTTGTGTTTTTAAGAATGTCTATGAGGTAGATTAAAATTTAGTGCTAATTTTTCTGTTATGTGACATCTTTAAGCTTTTGTGTAAATACTTTCATCCAAAGTATCACAAAAAAATTGCTATTTAACATTTGCATGCAATATCATTGCAGTTTGAATATGAATTAGACAAAAATCACATCAACAGCCAGAATTCAAAACCTGAAGCCTGCTGAAAGTTTAACTCTTGATAAAAAAAATCTGAATTATCCGTTTCAAATAAGCAGCTTTTTTTTAAGCTATTAAAAATGTGAGTTCTCTAATTAAAAAAAAAAAAAGAGTTGGAATGAAAAAATATATTATATTTTGTTTGCTTATCTGTATAAATAGCTTTGACCAAAAAAGTTGATGCACAAAATAACAGCACCAAATATGTTCAAAGATCAGAAAATACTACAAGCAAAGATGCTCTTGTACAACCTACAAGTGCAATCTCTCCAATCAGTTTTGAAGCCAAGAATTCAACAAATATTTCAGATGACTGACATCAGTATTAGAAAGAATCCCCATCAAAGAATAACTGTTACAGCTTTTCCTCATGAGACACACTGAATAAGAGTTCCCAAATTTCCTACTACGTAGCATCACAGTTAAGTATCACCAGAAGCATAACATGTTTCTTAACTACCCTCTACTATTATCTTGCTAGCGTGTCAAAAGTTAGTCACCTCTGGTATTTCCTTCATAAGCCAGCTATTTCATCGTTACATTCTTTTGGGAGGGGGCAAGTATTTCAAGATCCATCCTCACAACTGCCAACCAATCTGCATTCTGAGGTCACTGTCAACGCAGCACACTACAAAGTCAACTTTCTGAAAACACTGAAATCTCTGAAGTCTTCTGAGTTATGATCTTTTGAATATCATAACTGAAATCTGAAATTCGTACTTAGTAACAACTTGAGCACACAACCAATAGGTTGTTTTAGCACCTCAAATTAAAAGTAGCCATTTAAGAAGAACAGTGTTCCTGAAGTGGAATCCCAGTTTTGTCCCATTCAACCAAACAGTAACAGGGAAGATGAAGAATACAACTCAGAACGCTCAAATTCACCAACATAAAACTTTTTAACATTAATATTTAATAAATAAATTAAAAAATGGGCCTCTCACGTCACATCTTCTCCTGATTAGCACAGCTATACATACCGCTATTTGACATTTGAAAAAGATTGTTCTTCTCAAACTTCTTGAAAACACTTCCTTTTATTTCAACAAACTGCAATTTTTAAAAACAGATAGTTAGTTTTTATTGATAAAAATTATATAAACAAATCAGACAATCAAATAATATGCAAATAGACATAACACACAAAGGATGCTGAAAAAATTTAGGGTAGCTATATAATAAAGCTACATACTTACATTATTGGACATCATGATGGTAAGCAGTGATTTATTGTGGGAGTTGAAGGCCACATTAAGGGTTGTTGCTTGAACCATTATAAGAATAGCATGCAGAACTGCAGACAGCAGGGTTAAGAAGCATATATGGAAATAATTTTTCTGAACAGCACCAGAACTCAAATTTCCTATTTTGTTTCCAAAGTTTAGCAACAAAAAAGTTTCTATCTCCCTGTCAACTGGATTTGCAGCAGGACAGTACTTAAACCTATGTAATGTACCCACAGTGCTTTGTAGCAATGACATTAGTGAGGAGAAACAGCAATACAACCTGAAGGAAAAAAAAAAAAAATCTGAGATAAAGAAAGGTTCATAATTAGCCTGAAGATTTCAGAGAAAACAGGGGAAAGTACAAGAATTCTAAATTGATCACCACATCTATCAGACTACGTATCTCTCAAATTCATTTTTATCAGTTTACTGTGACGTTACTTCACACTCAACTCATCTGCATCCTGAATACGCATGAGTTTATCCCTTCATTGAAAGAAAATGTTTTCAAGCTAGGTGTTTGTAACATTCCACTAAACAACAAAACCCCACTGTCTTCAAGATCTTGTGACCCAAAATGGTCAAACACAAATCAGAAATCAAAGTTTCCATGAATTATCCAATTACTGTTTTTCATTTTACACATTAGGTATTAAAAAAGCTGTCTACTACTGCACTGGAATACCATTATGAAGGTTTTTTTAAAGCAGATTAAAAGGTTTTTTTCACTTAATTTTAAAAACCTGTACTACCAGCAATCTCACTTTGAAAGTAAATGAACACTGATTTAGGAATATTACAATTTTAATATACTTGAAAAAAGAATGCAGAGCAACTCCTGTGTAATTTAATTTACAAAATTTTGCAATTCATCAAAGAAAAAGGATACACACATACAGCACTGCCATGAAGAAGTGAGGAATCACACCTATGTGAGCTCTTTTTCTTTCCTTAGGTTCTGTAGCTGTCCAATAAAGAGCATCCAAAATATCTTGTCCAAATGAGGAAAACAGACGATCAGCCACCTAGACAAGAACAACTTTTTACTACCTTAAAGCGATATTTTTCTCTGAACCACTTGAATATGCTGCTGTAAGTACAGCTCAACCTAAAAAACATCTCACACATTTATCATTTTCCATCTCTTGTTCATTCCATTTCCAATCTGGATTTCACAGTGATATTGTTCCTTTCACATACTCAGCAGATTACTTTCCCCCTCAAATTTACTATCCCTTTTTCAATAGTATTTACAATATATTAACCATGTAGTGTTATCCGAGATGCTTCCTTGGAAGACATCCAAGTACAGTTCAAACTTCAGCCTTTGAAAAATCAATATGTATGTTGCATCAAACTATCTTAAATGCTTTCTCCCATGCCTCTGGGCTTGACAGGGGGAAAATACTATGAAAAGTGAATTTCAAATGTGTGATAGGTAACAACATCAGCTTACAGGTACAAAAAGGACTGAATTTCAATGTGGTTTTACTGTTTCCTTACATCTTGGAATAAAGTATATACTCAATACAAATCTCTATATAAAGCACGATTTTAAATTAAAAGTACATAACACAACAAGCAAATGATCAAGAGGGACTAGAAACTCTGCCAAAAAGGGAAAATTAATTTGAAAAGACTACACACATCTGAAGTGTAACCTAAAAAATATATGCACAAGTAGGAAAAAAAACTAGTAGTAATTCTAAAGATAGGAAAAACATGGACAGCAATCTGAGCTTGTAATTCAATACCACTGCAAGAAAGGTCATGTGGAATTCCACCAGTTCTCCACACTTCATCATTAGCAAGCATGTAAAACTGAAGATGATTACAAGGAAAAACTTTTTTCTGCCTATACAGTACGGTTCAGTAATTCTAAAACTAAGAAGCACAGGACAACAAAAATAGCACTTCAAAAATTAAATTCGGTATCACAAGGCACATGTCTGGCTGGAAAAAAAGCGTTATCTTTCATTGCTTACTAACTCAACAAAACGGAAATAGTTAAACATGAAAAACTGATTATCTCTACTTAAAGACGACTGATATTTCCTCTTACTATCTTTCTGTAAGACAACAATTTCAAACACGTTAAAACAACATGCAGCTACACAGAACTAGGTGCAACATGTACCTGCAAATATTGAACCATACGTATTAACAAGAAAATAAGTTCTTGAGACAATATAAGTAAACTTAGATTTGAGACCATTTCCTGACTTCGTTAATTAAGAGTTCAAAAGGTAAAGACACCAAAGGGAGAGGTCATATACTTTAACTTATTCAAGCCAACATTTATTGAAGTTTCCTAAAAAATGAAGGCTAAATTAAAACAAATTTTACTGGATGTCTCAAGGAAACTGTACTGTATGCTACTCTAAGCATCAACTACAAAATAAAATGAACAAAACCATGAGCTGATGAATTATCATAAACCTCAAGTTCAAAAACCCATCAGTGTGAGAGATATTTACAGTGGTATTGTTTTCGGCTTTTAAATTGTGTAAATTAAGGCAGTCTGCATTATTTGGTTCCTGCTCATTGTGATGACCCACTGAGTAATTACACATGGTGTAGTAACACCAACTAAGAATGTTTAGAGTTTGGTATGTTTTTGTTCACAATATTGCGAGGGTTTTAACGGATAAAATGGAGGCTTTGCTTTCCTTTTTATTTAAACAGTCCTTGTTTCTTAGCTGACAGGATAGAAAATATTAAAACCCACCACACAATATTGTTGCTTGCTTTTCCAAATATGACTTACCTAAACCCTATATGCCGGCTCCAGGCTCCAGCAGAATTCCATGGTGAGTGCTGTCACCAGCGTAACGCACACTGGGGCTTCACAAGGAGCAGGAGCCGGTGGGTCTGAATCTAAAAAAGAAAAGTGTCATTTAAGCCAAATGTGCTGAATGCTCCCTGTAGGCTATCTGGAGCATTCAGCACATAATTTGAAGACTGTGCATTCCTCATATCTGTCCAGGACAATATTCCCTGGACTTGCCAACAGCCGAAAACATTAGGACATTGTAAACATCTCTGTTGCTCAGTGATTTAACTAAATTAAAAAGATCTTCCTATTTTGAAAACTTGTGAAAATGTAAAGTATATTACATAAAAAAATGTATTGAACAGTTCCTTAAAAAGCATTGCTTGCATTAGTAGCAAACACTTATAACAAAATTCATCGAAGTAGTCTAAGCAAGCCCATAGTCAAACTGTTGAAAGCTGACTACCAACCAAGTCTTTCAGTGGGATCCCATGACATTTTCTGCTGATACTGTGGCTGTAACCTACCACAGTAAAAAATACCCTTACAAAACATGTCCTCTGCTTGGCATGTTGGGTTTCCTGAGACACTGCGTAAATTAAATACCATTTCCAACTTCCAACTTCAAAGTAATGTAATTTTTCTAGTAACTATGAGTGGTAACAGACTTTCTCCTTTCTTAGGGAAACTCAGGCAGCACTTCTTAGTTGAGACACACACTTTTGGTTCTGCCAAACATAGCAAGGACACTCAACTCGTCCTCTTCATTCAAAACGGAATGGCACATGGCTTCCAATTCACAGCAAAAACTGCAGTCTCTTTTCAGATTACATGGTAAGCACACGGCGCTGTAACTTCTCAGCTTTAAGAGAAGTGACATGAAGTAGTCTTCAAATAAACAGAAGTCACTGTTTTGACCACATGCATGTATTTAGTAAGTGCTAATCTCTCACAAATTATGGAACTATACATGGAGGAATATTTCTCAACACAACTAAAATCCACATAGTAACGCAGTGCCAATTTAATATTTGTACAAGTTTTTCAGCACATCTAAAATCAAAGGAAACAAAACCCAATAGATAAACAACTGAGGTGGCTTGTATGATGTTTATTTCACTGAGAATAATGAAGTGCATCCCTTATGCAATATTTTCTTATTTTATGAGAAGAGAACAAATGCCTTTAGACAATATATTCAGATTTTGCCCAAAGCGTAGCCCTGTTTTAGCAGTCTTCAAACAAAGGTACACCAGATGTTCAAATAAGGATTAATGTGTTATTCAGAGATCCCAGAATCCTAGTAGAGTAGCTCTTGTGTACAAAGCTCTGAGTCCTTTTAAGAAGCTGTATTGCTAATATGTCCTATATTTGCAGGATTGAGATAAGATTGTAGCTATGAAGACATTACTTTGAATCACAGAAGTGCAACTAAAAATCTCATGCTTTGCATTAATAACAACACAGAAACAATTTTCCCCCAGAATTTCTCCTTATCTTACCTCCCGAAACAGAATTTCCTTCTCTTGTTTCACTACCTACATTCAACTTACTGTTTATGTACTCAGGCTTTTGCCTGCTAGCCAGGACTGAGACAGATCAAGCTGTAGCACGTGTCCTTGCATACAATGAAAGTTACACTTCCATAACGAAGACTCAAAAACCAAATTCCATGTCTGCTGCCATCTTCCTTCTCTGTTCTATCTCAGGATCTTATCACTACTTCAGATCAATAGTTTCCACTTTTCTCAACAAGTTCAAAACCTCATTCACTCCACTTGTTGCATTTCATAGAATCATTAAGGTTGGAAAAGACCTCTAAGATCATCGAGTCCAACTGTCAATACTAAACCATATCCTAGAGTGCCACATCTACATGTTTTTTGACCACCTCCAGTGATGGTGACTCCACCACTTCCCTGGGCAGCCTGTTCTAGTGCTTTACAACTCCTCCAGTAAAGAAATTTTTCCTAATATGCAATCTAAATCTCCCCTGACACAACTTGAGGCCATCTCCTCTCATTCTGTCACTAGTTAAAGACATTAACTATGACATCCTGTTGCAGTTTAAGACCTTTCTTCTTCCATTTCCAGATCTCAATTTTCATTCAACTAAACTGATTAATAAACTCCAGGAACTAGGCAATAAGAAATAGTATCAAAAAAACCCACCAAAAAACCTATGTTTTCATGAACTTCTCTGTTTCACTATGTCTAAGCTTATTATCCTAGGTGCGTGCACATTTGCAAGAATGAGAGCTGTCATGCTCTAATTACAAATACCGTAATACAACAACGTATTAGGTAGTCTGAAAAAAGCATGCTTGATATTCCGATGCAACATTCTTACCTCAAGCATGTTATAGATGATGTAGAGCTTTATGACAGACTGTCCCCTTATCAGATGATACATCATAGAGTAGTCAACATAGTGCATCATGAAGTAGCAGATGACCAATATAACTCCTTTGAGAATGTCACATACCTGAGCAGGTTGTAGCAAACGTCTATCACTGAAATACAAAGGGCAAAAATTTCCACTAAATGTCATATACCAACAAAATACAAATGTTATGAAGCGAACAGGCATTTACAGAAACTGTTAATCAAGGATATATGTTAATGTAGTCTATTGCTGCCCCCGTACCTTACTTCAACAGATAAGGAAAACCATGACATATGTTTATAGATCCCACTCCCGAACAGGATCATGTTCCCTCATCTGCCACACCCATTTCGTTACAGTATTGTATTTGTTGGGTAAGAGCTCCCACTTGTTAAAAACCTTCCACATGCATGTCCCTTGGTTTTTAATTTACGTTTCCTTTTCCAGCCAATTCTACTTATCATTTTGACTTCCTCAGTTACAGAAATTGTATTTGCTATAACCAAAGGAAAAGGAAATGAAGCTCAGTTTCACTGTAATGAACCAGATGCTGAGGAATAGGTTCTAAACGCAATTCCGTATCTTCTTTTAGCCAAGGTCTGTAGCAGCAAATGCAAACAATTTTACGCCAGAGCTTCATGTTGATTCTGAAACAATGCAGAAGTTTTCTATCTATAGTCCCAGAAGTAACCCAGAAGACTAAACCAATCATTAGAAATTTCATCCTATAAACTAAAACCACAGGAAGAAAATAGCTTTACTTCAATTACTACAATAGCAGCCATAACCACAATGAAATTGCAAGGCAGTATTTACTTGTCTATTTACTTAGTTTAGTATTAATAGGATGCAAAGTATTTAAAAAGCCATCAAAAAGTAATTTGAGAATTCAATATTAAAAAATAGAGAAATTACTTCTATTACATGTATGTATTTCTAATATACACTGAAAGGCTTTCGCAGAAATTAATGTTTCACAGAAGTCAGAACCAATTAGCAGAATGCAAGTTACAAATTTTAATTTTCTTTATTCTTCAGTCACTAGGTTATCCAGAGATCAGACAATGCTCCTATAAACTGGTGACACGTGTAGAAAAAAATTAGAGTAACCTGATAAAAATTCATTCTCTTTTCAAAAAACATCCAAACAGTTACTTATGACCTCTGGGAGTCAAGACATTTTACAGTGCCTGCAGAAAAGTCAAAAATCCCAGCTACCTGACTCATTCTATTTACACACAACATCAGAGCTAGAATGTTACACTTCAGGTTTCTTTGTTGTCTTCCATTCAAAAGACAAAAGCCCCCAGACAGCATTCATGCACTGTAACACTGACGGAACTACATGCTGTCATTCTACAGTGGGCAAACAGATCAGGCGGGTTCTAGAAGTATGAGCCAGAGTTTCTAAAACTCTCAGATTTACAGTACTACACTTCGAACAGAGTGCGCCTGCTCCTTTTATTATACACTTTTTTACTGCACAATCTGTATTAAAATTATTTGCTGAGTAATAGAATTCAAGATGGTCCAACACACTAGAATTGCTGAGTGGATTTCTCACCCGAAAAGACATCATCTTGCTCTCACAAGTCATCCATCATCAATAACCACACTACATTTTATTTCAGATTGAGTCCTTGACGAAAAGTCTCAGCCAATTTTTTTCCATTTTTTCCCTCCAAATTGAGTTTTAGCTCCAAATACCAATTTAAAAACTTACAGAAAACTGAAAGTGTCCATTTTCCAGCACATCCAGTATTCACCTGCTGCTTAAACAACCTATGACTACGCCCTTGCATGACACACACCAATAACCCCACACTCTCTCCAATCCACAAAATTACATTTTGAAAGTTTATTGCCCTATTTAACTACATCTGACTACGATTACACTTCTTAAATATATTAGCATATACTGAAACATTTACAGGATTTAAGCAAGCCCGTGATTACGATTATCACTCATGCACTAAGTAACACAGAATGTTCCTTTTTCTCCAACCTACTTCAATTTTGGAAGTGTACTCGGAGTCATTTCAGTACAAGTCCCCCAGTCAGCACTCCTACTCCGCAACGCAGACTGGGATAAAGTGGTAAAGGTATTACTCCACAACAGTAATACCAGGTCTTAGTATCTGAAGAAAAGAATCAGAATTTGTTATTCAGAACATTAGCATCTTCCTTCTTCCAGCTAACACCTACCTTATCACTACCAAAGTAGTGACTACCTGGTAGAGAAAACCTGACTAGCGAGAGACACCCACCTCAAAAGTCTATGTTTTAAAAGTATGGCAAGGTACCATATTTTATGATACGATAGTCTCTTGTTAAAATGCACTAACAAGCAGAACCTGTTCATGAAGTTTCTGAAGCAGTCTTTCAGAAAGATTTGCACAGGACAATACAGATTGAACATTTTCACTTTGAAGGTTTTCTGGCTTACAAGTAACATCAAAGATGCTCAACCACCAGCATGGTCACAAGTCACAGTTACTCTGTACTGTTAACCCTACCACTCTTCTGCTTGTGTTGATTTTCATCAGTATGACTATGCTCACTTGACTAAAACAAACTCCGGAGAAGCCAATGTAAAAGCAGACAGCAACCATCACAGGGGCTTACAAACTCTAAGAACAGACTACACACAACTGTGAGCACAACTGCTCTTCTAAAAGTGGTCTCAACTCTGAAAACTAACTCAGGAGAATAATGCCATATGAAGATGCATCCAAACTCACACACAGCATCCTACACACTGGAAAGATGAAGATATTTTGAGAACGTGCTGTGTACAGAAGAAACTGCATATCACTACAATTCAATTCAAAGAGTGTCCGAAAGGGTCAGATCAACCACACTTGACTGCTCTGACTTACAGGAATTAAGCTTCTGCAGGACAGGGTACATTCAAATAATGTTTTTAGAGAATTTTACCTCTCAAAGTGACTTGGATTTAGTTTCTCAGTAGTCTGTATATCTAGAAAAAATTGCAGTAAGCGCTCCATTTTTTTCTGAAGTTTTAACTAAAACCACACTATTAATGTTCTATTCAAAGTTGTGCATTAACTTCCTTGTGCTTCTCACCCACAGGAGAAGCAGAACCAACACTAATGCTGTAACAACTTCTTCAATATGCATGTTTAGAAGAAGGCATAAAAATATCCTCACAGTTTCAGTTTACTCTGATGACAGAAGAGCTCTCAGCATCTCTAAGCTCTGGTCAGTACAAGGGATTATTGCAAAGGCTGACTACAGAAAGCTGCTTTCTAGAAAACTGAAGAGCGAAAGGATCCTGGCATTTAAAACATATTCCAGTGTTCTTTCATTATACACCAAGACAGACCCCTTCATATTGACTAGGCAAGCAATCTAAGGTCTACTGCTAACGTGTTTCTGATTGAGAGAGATTAATCATCACTACTCCATAAAGCCACAAAAGCACTCTGATTGCAGCAGAATCTTTTTCTGCTTTGGCTAATAACATTTACAAGGATTTTGTGGTGTGGCTCTGAATATAATATGAGATAGGGATAATTATTCTCTACAAAGACAAGGAAATCAAGTAAATGGATGAAGTCTAATGATTTGTCACCTTTTGGCAAATACACAGAACTAACTGCAAAGCCTGCAGTTATGAAATGATGTACGCAGCGTTCAGTGAGAACTGAATATTGCAGTTTCAGTATACCATCAGGCTCACACTGGTTCAATCTGTATTTGTCACAAATAATTCATATCCTTCGCATTAAACATACATATAAATACATATAAAAACCACACAGGCTGATGTGATTTTATGCCTGTCAAAAAGTCTTAGCCCACCCATTACACTTTCTGCATTCATTTTTCTCACTACATGTTTCTACTTACTGTCTCCAGCAGCAACTCGGAGCCAACACTGCCAAGTACTTTCAGAACAATCTTGAGCACTAAGTCATCAGGCCTTGTGATTAATACCACGTACAAACTCACAATGCCATATTCGTAAGTACTACAGAATGAATGTAATTGAAATTACAATTTTCACATCTCATAAACCAGTAAATATGTGGATTCAGGGCATTTGGACTGTCCTTCAAAAGCACCTTATACACACACTTTCTATCTTTTCGCCCAACTATTTTCTGCCCTTATTTCATTATTACTTGTAACGTTTTTGCTGTAAGTCATGCTCTCCACGATGCTCTCTACAGAATTTTACAAGTGGTTTGATTATGCTAAGCCTTGAGTTCCCACGTTTAGCTGTACAGGCTAGACTACCAAGGAATCAAATTTTTAAATTAAATTTTTTCAAACATCAAAGTATCTTAATAGCAAAAAGTAAGGCTTATCCATTCTTTCTATTATCTGCTGCATAAAATCTTGTATTGCTTTATTATTACTACCGCTGAATACACCAAGCTGTTTAAACATGACATGATCCTTCAATCCGCAAGAATTCAGAGTGAAAATCCAAGCATTCCTCTATAGATAAAATCTCTTACACTGTAACACCACCTAGCAAATTCAGGCAACACATAAAAAAAATGCACACAGGGACTTCAATATTCTACAGCATGTACTTAACAGTATTTCAAACTTCTCAGTCTTTGGGTACATTTACCATTATGTCTACTGACAGAAAATCTCCACTGGAACAAACCTTTGTGTCTCCAAATAACATAATTATACAAAGACTTGCTTAAGGGGACATAAAAGCTTATTATTCATTTTAATATAAGCAAGTGATGTGCAAGCCTTACTACTATACCTCCCTATTGCACCACAGCATGCTTTTGTTTCAGCCCAGTCAATTAACAAAAGGAGAAGCACGCCAAGCTCAATGCTTATCGTGCATTATTTGAGGCAGTTGAAAGTGAACCTACGTCAAAATTTATACAGTGCACTGACTGACATCAACCAAGAACTAGGAATTCAGAAAACCGGTCTGTTACACAAAAAAAATTACTTTTTTTCAACACAATTCGTAAGCTCAAGGTTTAATATTCATTCTTCAAACTTTCCAGTTTATTGTTTATCCACCTCAAGACACACTTGGACAGTGTGAATCCAAGTCTTTCCTCTATTTAGAAAACCACTGGATCTGTGGATGTCCTCCCCATTTGGAAAACTAAAAACAAGCAACTTCCCTTATAAACAGGAAGAATTACTCTGCTATTCTATAAAATTAAATTAAAATACTATCAAATCAGGATACTACCAAATATTCTGGCTACCCACAAGGTTGCTCTGTACATTTTAGGAACAACAACAACAAGAATTTAGTGTTTTTTTTCCTGATTACATGACATTTCTAAGAAAATCCACTCTAAGTGCTACAAAAGTAGAGAGTCAAACTTACTTCAAGATACACAAAACACAGCTACCCTGTGAAGAAAAATTTGGTGTGAAAACCAGCATTCATCACAAACCATCTCCTTACACAAGTGAAAGTTCAAGGAACTAGTTACCCAACCGTCATTTCCAAGGTATGCCTATTTCATACCATACTGTAAAGGCTGCGAGCCACATTTCATATACTAATAGGAGTTCTGTCTCCATCTACTGGTTGAAAAACATTAGGTTCAATCATTCACAAGGGCTATATGATATATGCTACCGATATATAACGTTTGTGATTGTTTCAACTGCATGGCATGTTGGATTTCACAGTATTTTTCCTCTAAGTTATTAAAGAAACAAGAGAGCTCAAGGCTTTCAGTGTATTGGCATCTACCCCACTGATCGCTTTCTTGTTCCAACAGCTGTACAATTACTTAGCATTAAGTAGAGCATTACTAAAAATAAATCACAATTTATTGATATTCGGCTTTAATACGTTACAAATCACAACCAAACTTGTGCATTAGCTACTTACGTGACTGACTTCCACAAAAACCAAGATTGGATGTTAAGTGCTTGAATAAGCCTTACTTACTGAATTTCAAGTGGTTCAACCATTTGGAACATAAAATGCACCCCAGCACAACCATAAATTTGTTCTTCCTGTGCAAAATGTCTAAAAATCGCACTACAGTCGTCTATGGTATGCTTTTCAGCAACTGTCATTGCAAAATGAACAACGTTTTCATTATATTGTATACAAAGTAATCTGTAAACAAGTATGTTGTCTGAGTACTTAATTACTTTAGAATCCAATGCATAAGCACTCTGCATATATTATTTTAAACTTAACTCTGCACAGACTGACATATGCTATCATACGACTTCTTTACTTTTGTCTTTCAGGCCTTCTGGTGTTCCTCAAACCTTCACTAGTCTGATTTGACATGGTTTTCCAGTCACCTTGTAGATTTGTTTAGGTTTTGTTTGTTTTTTTAACACCAACAGGAAATCAATATATTTTTCTCATTTAATTTTGCAGTTTAAAGATGTCCAACAGAATGACTGCATTTTTAATTGGTTCCTTCAGTATAGTCCCCCCCAAATAATTCAGATTACTCTAAACAATTACTCCTTCATAATAAGCATAGACAAAATTTCCAATATTGATGTCACAGATATGGTAATTTAAAGATATGAATACAGTAATTGCAATATTGCCTTAGATGGGCATTTTAATCTAATGAAATAATGAACTTTACCACTTGCATACATATACACATACACATCTACAAATTCAAAATAACTGTTATTTCTATAAATGTTATTGTACTTTACACTATTAAAAAATCTTTTCATTTATATAGGTTTATTGTTTGGTTAATAACACTGAAGAAGTGTTTTAGCACTGAGGTTACAAATTTGAGAAAGTATTTTACAGCAAACATTTTGTAACTATTATTCAGTATTAACACTTCTGTTTAGGTATCTTTTCCTTCTCCATTTTTACATCCCAGATACTTGTATGAAAACTGAACTGTGGGATTTTGGTTTACATGTAGATACTTAGTCTTGATCAAAGTCTTAATCCTTCAATGCCTCCTTCTTTAATGAACTGTGGTATCGTACGTTTCTAATCTTACACAAAGTATTAACAAGAATGTTCAGATTAACACATGAAGGGGTATTTTCCTGTTAGCATACTAAGTAAAGATGTCAGGGAAATCAAAACCCAAGCAAGTGTGTCTGAAGGGCATACTTGCCCATACAGCTACACACCAAGAATTTTCAAAATGAGGAAACTGATCCACTGGAAATATTTTCCCACGATTATGTTCGTTTGGCTTCAGGAAGAAAAGCTATTTTGATCAAATCCAATATCCATTTTGAAACTTTAAAAAGAGATGGTTTACAGTATGCAGGACTTCACTGTTGTAAAATTGTGAGATACACAGACCGAGTGCTGATAAAAATACGTCACAAATGAAGAATTCTAAGATACAGAGAGCTGAGTTTGTCAAGATTAGATGGCATTCCATCTGTCAAACAATAAAAAGCCTCCACATGCACACAACACAGCACGAGATCATGCTAAGAATGAAACGAAACCAACCTTGCTGTTAGACCCCGATGAGAGCTGTCTCAAAATAAATAAAAAATAAATGAGGTTTCAAGTAAGTGACAACTAGAATTAGCTTTTATTAAGCTTTTATTTTTTCAGTAACAGAATCAACTATAACTCTAGTCAGTAAGTGAACATATGCAAAGGTTCTGTATTTTCAAGAATCAACTTCAAGTCTAATACTAAGATACCTGGCAATGAACTTTCAGAACTCCCCAAAATTCACATTAAGCATTACAAAAAAACCCGCTTGAAGAACACACAGAAGTATGGCTATGAACCTGACTGAAGCGTTACTTAGCATAAACGTAAAAAAGCTTAAGGCACTATAAACTAAGTACAGCAGGGGCTACAGATTTTCCAAGATATCATATTTTAAATTGGGCTGAACTGCTCCACAGGCACTCTATGTAAAAAATGCTGTAAGTCTATTAAGATCACAACCTATTTCGACAGTGGTGCGAAGTTACGTATGAAAATACACCTACCATAAACAGCACTGAACCAATTTAATGTGTTGGTTTCCCCTTTGAAGTATGTTGGTTAATTTAGCTACACTATTCATTTGTAATCAGTCTTTTTACTGATCACGTGTATGTGTGTGAATTTGGCTGACAGCATAGAAGGGAGAAAAAAAAAAAAAAAAAAAA
>Ga0065711_1036752_pt1 | contig 20632 bp, 6 predicted proteins | sample Hoacrofraction12_FD_59098 | JGI IMG/M metagenome (GOLD analysis project Ga0065711, IMG submission 59098) | Hoatzin crop microbial communities from Cojedes, Venezuela - Epithelial fraction 12 v2 (version 2) | ecosystem: Host-associated > Birds > Digestive system > Esophagus > Crop | place...
GGGGGGGGGGGGGAGCTGGGAATGGTCCATAAAATTAGAAGCCTGTGAGATGGGAATCCTAGCTTCTCCCCCATGCTTAATTTATTCTGGAAAAGGTATCAAAATAGGAAATTCCAAAATCCTTGTATTTACCTATAATGCAACATTACTTTCCTTCAAAGGTAGCAGATGATTGAGATGTTATGCTTCTGTGTTTTTTTTCTGTCAACCCAAGTAGTAGAGCTTTTTCTTTTATCTTGTATTTCAGGTAGGTAATCTCCAGTACTGAAGCGGATAAACCTATAAACTCATTTCAAATGCAGCACTGAAAAGTCATCAGACGCTAACAACTCATTACTCAGCTGGGAAAGATCAAAACTAATAGCAGATGAAACGCTCTCTTTCTTGTTATTAGTCCCCTGAGTCATCCAGTTTCCACTGTACGGCTCTTTATTTTTTTCTGCCTGCCTCTATGTAACAAGCAATACTGTTGTTGCAGGTAGCTCCTGTGATTCACTCCTTGGGCTCACCCACTTGTGATTTGTGGGTGAGATGAGCTACTATGACACTGCTTTCCTCTGGGGTCTCTCACTACATCTGAGCAGGCTACTGAGACTGTCCGTCTGCCTTTCAGCAGAATTTTTTTATGTTTCAACGCAGAAATTCTGTTTTTACCAAGCATACTACTACTAGTACTCAAAGAAAGACTGGTAATTAATGCTTTTATGAACACATTTGCTAATTAAAGTGCAATATCTCTTTATCTGAACAATTTCCTAGGTAGAAGAGAAATAAGCATTTTCTGAGATCAGCAAAAATCATGAATAAATATTAGGGCATATGATGTCAATAATCCTCCTAAAACATGGGAAAATGCAACGTCTATATGGAAAAGGCACAATACCAGCTTCATGTCTAGGAACGAGAAAAAAATAAACACTTCAACATGGATTATATTTTCCTGGAAAAGGTAAATGCATCTTTTCACTTTCTCTTTAACTCAGAAGGAGATGTTAAAAATCCACCTTTCTACAGATTTCCTTCTCCTATTTTTGTTGGTTCAAACTGTGACTACCTTCCAAAGTTATTGAGCCATGTATCAAAAACAGCCAGTAACAGCTAGTATGAACATGCTTTCCTTGAATATATTTTACACTGCCTCTGAGTGTATTCACTTGAACTTATATTTCTCACAGTTCTCACCGCTCCTTCAATAAAAACACTAAACAGGGTCCCTCATTCGTGCTTACACACCACTCAATTGCCACATTCTCCACAGATTCTATTCCTCACCAAGCATATCCAAGTATTATACAGTTTAAAGCCCTAGAAAGCATCACACCGATATGCTGTAATGACCATAAGGCACCACTATATCACCACATCTGTCTTTATGAAATATCCATATTACGATTAGCTTATGAAGCTTTCAATACTAATGCTGACCAACCCGCCCGCACACCCCACAAAGACTCCCAAAACAAACCCTCGACTACTGCCAGTGCTTTATCAGCAAACTCTAAATGCTTCTTGCTGCTTGAAGGTGAACAGCTATACTTTGGCATTTACTTGCTGTCTCTTCTTAGTAAAAATAAAAATGATATTTTAGAGCTCCTTCTAATCCCTATGATTCATATGTCAGAGTCCCTACATTCATCATTTCAAGCAAGATTTTTTTATTCATTTCCGGGCCTAATGGTGAACCACGTTCCAGGCAAATTGCGTTCTTTTTATTCCTAATGTGCTTATCAGTGTTAGTAAAGAATGCATATGACAACCTTCATGCAATTACTATTGTTGACTGGCAAGATGTCTATATAAACGATCTTCTTCACTCCTCCAAAACATTTTAAAATCATAGAGAAAACAAGAGCAAGCTCTTTTTTTGTTCATCAAAATGCATAATCACATAGAAAGAACAAACTCTCCTGCCTATTTTTCTCCTTGGAACCTTTAAAGTTTCAAATCAAGGCGACAATATATATCTGATGAATAACATTATCATGATTACGCTGCAGGCATACAGGGGGTCCTGCATTACTGCCATCTAGTCAGCCATCAATCACTGTTTTAAACATGTGCCTTCTGAAAACTGAGTGCCCATGACTGTGCTCACCAGCATTAATCATAGAAAATGACTTAGATCCATAGACAGGGGTAACTAAAATCTTGGCATTGAAAAGCCAAAATTCCCAAGAACCACACAGGAAACTCCTTCAGCGTCATCTTCAAGCCCAGCTTTAGTTGCCTAGACTAGAGATAGTTCAGGCTCTGCTAGAGGACCCATTTTTAGAACAATGCAATTTTTGAAACACAACCTCTGATGTGCTTTTCACACTCAAGATTATAATGTGAATAGGCCTAAACAGATTATATTGTTCACATTAAAAAGGTCCATTCTCAGGGACAGGAAGCTATTACTTAAGCAATGATGGTTTACTCCATAGCATTGCTTATATGCTTAAGCAGTCAAGACTAAAGCAATATAACAGTTTCCAGCAGAATTACCATTAACAGTGACCAGCGTAGGATCTAAATCACAACCTAGCAAACCTGTTTTCAGCCACTAGTGAACTAGTGTACATAGGTACATTTGTCTGTTTTCTGCAAAGCTAGCCATGAAAATTCATCTATTTGTTGCATCCAGTCTGAGCCTACTTGCAAGTAAGATTGTGGGCGACTCAGCTTGAGGTGAACCATCACTACAAAGACCATCTGCTACAGCACATCGTACATTCTCTCTGTTCAAAGACCTAATTGTACTTGCCCTCACAAGCGCTAGCTGGATGAGGTAATGCAGCGAGACTCTGTAAAGGCTAGGGTCTTGAACAAAAAACACTTTTGGCTGAAATTGTAATAGGCATACAGTATACTGCTACAAAGGCCCCAGAAGGCAGTGAGCTAGTGTCAGGATGAGTCAGCATAGAATTATGCTGAAAAAGCCACGTGTAGTAGTTATTTGACTCAAATAAAATTAGAAAAAAAAAAAAGCTGGGCATGGAGGTTGTAAATATCTGTTCTGCAACAGTGAACAATGCAGATCTTGGTGTAAAATACGGTTTGAATGCAATGAAGCCATTAGCTCATCAGACCCGACAAGCTACAGTACAGAATAGTTCTGGCGTATCTGGTATTTAGTCCTGCTTGTCACAACATAGTAAAATACACCACAGATGTTCACTGATGAGCACAACAGGTTGCAGGTCTGCAGGCTGCACAAGTAAAAGTCAGAGAAGTCAGCTCCCAATGCTGTACTTCCACTGATTCTTTTATGCTGAATCCCATCTGGAATTAGCCAAGGATGCATTTTTCCGCCTCCAGTAATTGTTTAATTCTATGTACAATAAGCTACATCATTTCTGTTAAAGACTTTGTAATATACTAAGATGTTCACCATAGTTATTTGCATTAAAAGAGGTATAATTTTATATAGTTCTTTATCAAAAGAGCTCAGATGAGTACCATTAACATCATTAATGCTAAACAGCTAGGAAAAACCTCTCAGCACTAAGCAATGAGGTGTAGAACCAGGAGAGGTGCTAACAGCTTTGGTTTTACCCCCTTGTTTTCAAAGATTCTTATCTTGGCATATATGATATGTTGGAGCTCAGTCAAGGATTGATTTTTTTTTCAAAATCCACTTCAGCTCCTGCTTGTAGGTGACTGGAATGCTACTATCCCAATTAGTCTGCAATTCAACATTTCTAGAGAATTTACCCCGTAGATAAATTTGCTGCATAAAGTCAATCTGACACACTCCTAAATCTGGATACAAATACGAATAGTAATTAGCACACACGTACGGCTTTGTATTCTTTTTCATTAAACAGCTTGCAAACTCATTTTAAACATATTATAATCCGGTAAAGATGAATAAATGATTTACTTTTTAAAGATTCAAGAAAGAAATTAAACAAAAATGGTGTGTTTGAATTCAAGCAGCTTGCTCACAAAAACAAATGTACAAATATCAGCATCAAGCAACTTATTTGCTCTCTATGAATATATGAAATATAAGCAATATAATTCATCAATTTTTCAAAATGCCACAAGGTGAAATAATCTTGTTAGCATTATTTTTCTTTGTATTTTTCTGAAGCACAACAATGCATACAGCCTATAAAGAATTACCTGCATTGGCAATGTTTCTCTGTGTGGATATTTTACTTGTAAAAACATTTAAGGAATGACTCATTAGATGGGATAATATAATCACTTCATCCTATTCATTAAAATCACAACATTTTCTGAAAAGGTTAAATTCAGATACCATTCCCCAGGCTGATTTTGCTAATGTAGTCATCCTAAAATAGATAAGGTCAGTAATTCTGCTTTAACAAGTGACTGCTCTTTCAACTAGCTTTTCACTTGCGGTTTTTAAAAGCAATACTATGAAATAAAAGTAGAAAAAAAAATAAAAATACCTAATAAAAATGCTATCCTGTAAGACCCTATTCCTACAGACAATTTGTGGACAACCTTATTTTCTACAAGTAGTTTAAAGAACTCTTAGAAATCTTTTCTAAGTGCTTTCAGGAACATGACTTCACTGTGGGAGACCTACCCATTTTGCTTCTCCCCACAAAGAAACAATTGCAAAGTTCCAGTTTTTATGGGACATGATCCTGGACATATGCCTGGGTATAATACATGCTTTTATGCATAGACCCACAGAGGTATATATGTGAGCATATAGACATATATATGGATTTTTTAACTGGAGAGCATCTGCTCTTGATTTGATCATTTTCATCTGGATGCTTTTGTGAGTAATAACAGTACTATAAGCTGTTATTAAATACATTTTCATTATTATCTATCTATCAAATTTACTGCTTGCTGTTCTGGACAGTAAACACTTCTACAAATACTTTCTATGTAAGAATTACCTTTTCCATTACAAAAATTGCAACTGTTACCAGAGTATGGCAAAAGTAGGTCCAACAATGGAATCTGCTTCAAAGGAACTCATTACCCACTGGTAGAACAAAAAGATACATATTCACATATAAATGCATAAATTGCTATAAAAGTATGTAAATGAATAAATATATCATACTAGTTAATTAATAAATGGACAGATTTTTGTGCATATATAATACTGACTTGGATTAGCTATAAAGTTTACAGCTGTCTGGCAAATTACCATATTTATCTCAGTCTTAGCTTCTTGGGCACAAGCAGCCAGCTACAAAAGCAGATCACAAATGCTGTAATAAAGGTCTACAGCCGCAATTCAGTATCATTTGCAGAGTGCATCAATGATTTCCCTTTTGCGCTGCTCCTCTGGCAGTTCTTATCTTCATGTACTGGCCTATACGCCAAACTAATACTTGCTATGAAAACAGGCTAAAAACCAGATCTGAAATGCAGAAACTCTGCAGTAAAAATACTGCCATCTTCAGATAGTTCACTTTTTGTAGTAAATTAAGTATTCCCTTAACCTTGTTTACAGGACAAAAACATCTCTGTGTAAGCCCACTCCAATGTGAGAGAAACATCAAAAATTCTATAATTAAAGTATTCAAAGGATAGTCAATGCCTTTGCCAGAGCAGATGACTGAATTCCCCATAGCACTCATGTTAAAAGTGTTTTCCATTTGAGCATCCCCTTACATAAGGTTGAGTGGAAACTTCAAATAGTATGAAATTCACTTTGACTCTTACCAGAAAAGACACTGGGGATCTTGGAAAGAAAACTTTTGACTGTACGAATAGGAATCCCATTTTTCTCATCTTGCATGCGGGCTATGACGTCTTCCATCTGAACACAAAGGAAAAAAAATAAAAGAAAGAAAGAATAAAGAAATCCAGAATTATTTCCTAAAATAAATTCCCCAAGAAATCCTAGCTCAATCTCTCAGAATGACAGGTCCACTCTTGAAATCTTTTTTTTAACATATAGTTCTATATTTTTATTGAATAGACTGAAAAACTGCAAGTATTTATTAGTGGACAACAGTAAAAAAATGTATGTGCTCAATGTATGTGCTCAATGTGTTTTGAGAAAGAAATTCCAAGGCAGAACAAAGAGATGTAGTTAAAAGTAGTTAAAAGAAGTAGTTAAAAACCATTGCTCGATATAGAACTTCATGTTTTGATTGTATTGCTGGTGTTGTACCACATATAAAAGCAAAATAGACTCATACAGCCTTCTATGAGACTGATACAGTTCTCAAAAAGGCTGTTCAAAACAAAAATAGGGCTTTTAAGTTCAAAGCAAAAATTCCTTCTTTTCTTTTGACAAGAGAAGAAAAATACAACACAATGTAATTTTGCATCCCAGGAGACAGCAAAGCCAGAAACATAAGATTTTTTGTAGGTTTGGTTTTTTTTGGTTTTTTTTCATGTCTATCTCACCTCTGTCTGCTCAGTAGTTTCCAAAAGAATTCATTAAAAGTCTGTAGCTAGGTTTTGAAGAGACTAACAGACAAAATTCTGTTATACACCTGTTATCCACAGAAGTCAGATGACCCAAATCAGCAAAGACCAAATCAGTATTAGTTACAGCTGTGCATTACTTGGTGGAATGGGGGAGTTGCACACAGCCAGGAAAAGGAAAGGGAGCTGGGGTCACCAGTGGTGTACAGAGAGAAAAAGAACAAAAACCCACACCAAAAATGAAAACAAAATTAATTAGTTCGACTGCTCATGAGAAAATTGTTTATATAGAGGATGTCTGGAGGTTCACGTGTTCCAGGTACTTATGGATCATACATTAACAACCCAAGGGACACAAATCCAGTGGCATAGTCCAAAACAGAAAGTACACACAAGAAGTAGGCACTGTTAGCAAGGTGTGGAAGACCAGGTCTATCGCTCAGAATAAGCAATGTACAAATGTAACAGAAGAAAATAACCAATGTTCATAGTAATGAGTTTCATCTGACATGGAATTTAAATATTTAAATAGAAAAGCCTATTAATAATGTTCTGAAGAAACTGTCAAGCAGACAAACTGTTGTCCATGAAATGGAATCTGTCCCTGCATTTACTATACATACAATAAGTGAAGGCTTGTTTCAACCCCTTCTAAATTCAGCTGGTAAACTGTCTTACTGAGCCCTTAAATGAATAAGAAGTCGCTCAAATTCAAGTGAATATCCTTGCTGTAAACAACAAAGTAAATTATAACCATAGGCACATGGTCTTCTACGGAAATGAACAGAAGTAAATTTGATGATGAGTTCCATATATGCAGCATAGCGTAAGCTTGCAAGAATGTTGCTAGAACTGCAGAGTGTATAATAATGTATATTACACTGGGACAAAGTTGAGAAGACAATTCATACAAAAGCCAACATGATAAAGGTATATTTGCATTATAATAAGGATTACTACAAATGTAGGAAAAAATCATGGAACGATAATATTGCAGGTAGTAATATCCAGTTACCTCTTTCTCAGGAACGCACATGAGTGCAAACGTTTAATGCCTAGCACTTCTCGTGCTGTCAGTGACCAATCTTTTGAGGGTATATGGAATAAAATGTTAATTGACATTCATATATGCTTTCCTAAACTTGCTTCATGGACAAGATTTGATCTAAACTGTACAAAACCTAACTCTGATAGAGATTGTAGCTCTGGGGGAGTTCTCTGATTTTGATTTGCAAAGTGAGCTCTAGGATGTCTGCACTGCAAACTTACACCTTTCCCTGCACATCTAGCTCAGATTATTGGTCCCTGTCAGGAGTGAACAAACTCTCTGCAAAAGGCAGCTCACACTCCAGACAGCATCATTGTGAATGGCCTGCTTAATTCGGTGTACAAAGACGACTTTCTAATCTTGTAATTGCTCTGAAACAAGATACAACACAACAGCAGACTCCTAATTAGTTACAGCTGACCTGGGATTCTGTATGTTATCTGTTAGATAGATAAAAATTCTTATTTGTCTTGTCCTTTTTTGCGCAGAAATCTAAAATGTCACTGGTGTTTTGTGGTCATCTTAAATCTTAAATGTACGAACTCAAGAAAATGAAGGGCAAATTAAAAAAAAAGCTTCAATTAAAGATTCAAAATCACCTAATCCAACATATGCAGGTGCATAATTTAACTTTCAGTATGCGCAGTCCCTATTTCTGTTTTAGCTGCTTTAAATTCAGCAAATGCATAATCTCTTCCACTGAAAATCATCTCATTTAATTGTATTTGGGAAGCAGCACTCAAGGCACTTCTTTGTCATTCATCAACAATGACTTAAGACAATGAAAAGGGCAGAATAGTTTAATTAGTATGATGAAAGAAAATGTTCATCTGATTCTGCTCAAGAAGTCTAATCTGGGAAACATAAGCTGCTGCCTGATATAATAATTTTCGTTCCTGATGTATCATTGTTTGCTTCTGAGTCACCTGACGCGACACCCAAAAGTGAAATATAAGCTCCTTTACTTCACCTCCGAATGAGGCTTTCACAGTTCTTTTCTTATGTGCTTACCTGGCTAACCCCAACTGGCTCTGATCATGCAATGGAATCCTTTTTAGCCCTAAGCCTTCTCAAAGAACTCGGAGAAAACAAATCCACAACCAACAACTGCCTTGTGATCACTCTGCAAATGAAGCAAGTTGTACAAGCACATCTTTTGCCTTTCCAGTCATCACAATTAACAGGGAGAGCCTAGCTAGAAGGAAGTTCATAATGCATCAAGGATTATACAGGAGCATTTCTAGATAAATGTATACTTCAAAAAATGTGCCATTTGTCTGTCAGTGAGGCAGTTCCAAATCTGACAAAAGCTCACTGCCTAAGTGAGGCAACTCAGACCAAACTTACAATATTAATATTTAAAATTCTGCTTGTCTCCTTGTGAAGATAATTTGCAGCCTTCATCTCTGTGAATTCTGTTTCAAAGACTAACTCTATGACAACAGTGACAATGCATCTTATGTGAAGTAAAAAGAAAGAAGATAGTGATATCCTGTAACAGAAAGGCTACAGGATGCAGGAGCCATTGACTTATAATAACCACTGACTCTGCTCCAAACACACCGGGAGCACGCATGGAGACGTGCATGACTTACTCCAGGGGCAGAACTCATAGAGAACTAACAAGCCTACAGAGTCAGTCGTATCTGGCCATGGGGAAGAGAGATTAAAAGTTATCAAATGGGAAGTGAAGGTGATGCTTCTCAGTTGTGTGTATTGCTAAAAGTCCACTGAAGGACTATGCTTATTAGGCTTCTTTCTTCGACACAATTGTAAGAGGTTTCTGCCATATAGGGTAAGATTCACCTCTGTTATCTTTTTAATCATCAGTCACTACCCAAAAGTATCTGACTTCCTCCTTTATTGACAGTGGAAGTCTCGACAACAAACCAGCACTAGTATCTTTTAGCTACTTACAGTTAGGTGAAACGAACACAACTCTTAGGACCAGAATTTTTATGGTTCCTTAGATTTCAGTGCCATGTGCTTTGGGAGACCCTGACTTTTAAATTTCTAAATCTAAATATGAGTTTCATTGTTAATCATCCACACTTATTGGAAAAATTATACCCCTGCACCGTAATTCAGCATCACTGTTAAGAAGTGGGTTTTTTTTTAATTAATTCAAAGACAACAGAAATCAAAAGCTCAAAAATTTTGTCACTGCAGGACAAGAGTTTTTTCTTCCCTTAAAAGCAAGCCTAACAGAACTCCACATAAGGACAGTCACTAGATACAAGAATTCCAAGACTAGAAAAAGAAAGCAATGGTCTGGAACTACCTAAACTTCAAGAGATACATAGTCAAAGCTTGAAGCCTTGACCTACTGACACATTTATAGATATCTCAGTTTGATTTCTGTTACTAAAATAAATTTCAGTGCCAGGGAATTAAAAGTATACCCAGGAATACTAGAATGAAACTAATCATAACTTTGTACTCAGTTATCCTACCTCAGAACAGGGGATTGCTTTTACATTGAATGTACTGGGGTCTACCTACACTACAGCTTTGTTAATTTTGCTAAAATCTTTCTTCCTCATTTTACCCAAATGCCGAGGTGGAATAACCCAGTGGAACTAACTAAAAACATCATCCAAACTTGTTAACAAAGTACAAGTAGTTACATTATGTAATAATTCCTTATGCCACGCAACAAGTTTCCCTAGACATTTTTTTTTTCCTCTCCCTACTCGAACAGGTTACAGAGTTTGAGGTCCTTAAGGCAGCTGGCCAGAAGGCTGCAGGACACTTTCCTGAGCCAGTCCCCCCATGCAGAGACATACACTAAGCAACACGGGCTGAATAAAACCAGCAGGGTAGGAGAAAGCTGTAAGGTCCCTTATAAGGGACCATGGCCATTTTTTTCCATTTTCCAACACATGTTAACTATACAGAATAGACAGATGTATTCTCATCTTGTTAGTATTACACTGATAATGAATTACCTGTAACTGCTCTTGCTTTCAACAGTACTCCTCTTGAAATTCCACAGTACCACATACGCTCTGCCTCACACACTGCCAATTGTACTATAAATCTGCTGTTGAGACCTTCACCAGCTAAAAAGCCTGCAACTGTAGGATGCAGAAACTTTGTAAGAAAGTAGTTTGCTGTAGTTCACTGTGGCAAAAAATCTGTATATTTACACAAATAGTTAAACTACCCGATCAGAATTACACTTCAGGAGCCTCAGACTCTCTGTCCTCCCATGTGAGCTGCTCTTTGCCTGGGCTACACATGCCAACAACCACTGCGATATCCTTCTTTAATTGAATCATCACAGTGCCACCTGAGAGCTGCCCCACTCAGTGAACCAGGGGACTTTGTTCAGCTACTCAAGCTGCATCACAGGGAAGAAAAGAGTACAAAATACAGGAACTACAAATCCTGGGAGGCTGCACTGACAAGCACAGATACAGGCGAATGGATTGCCAGCTGAAATATTTCAGTGTTGCTCATCAAACTAAAGCAAATCATCTCAGGTCAGGAGTGCTGACAACTATTTTTCTAAATCAAGTGTGTAGAAATTAGATGGGTTGACATCTCTGTATCAAAGATTTTAGCACTTTCCATTTAATGCAGGAATGGGTGGTTTCAACTCTTCATTCCTACTTGGGATGAAAGCAAAGTTTAAAACATTCACAAGTGCAGAAAAGTACATTTAGATTTTTGACTGAAGTACAATGCTAAAAGATAGTTTAAAACACGCAAGACTAACCAAACTATTAAAAACAGTCACGCATGAACTATCCGAGCTTGCTGAAAAAAAAGCAGTCAGTCAGGAGTTCCTCTAAGTCAGCAATATTTCTTCTCTGGTCTATCAACACAGGGAACTGCCCTAAGTACTCTCTGATTAACAATAGAGAATAACTTACTCAATGGAAAGAATACAAGAATGACTGGTCTTGTCCTTTTCAGAACCTCTATCTACAAAAGTAATTATTTGACATCACAAAATCAAATGATAAATCAACACCAAAGCTTCAAATTATCTTAAACAGACACAACAGATAGTTTGAAGAGCCAAATTTACTACATATACCTATGACACTGACACATCTGCCTTTTGTTCCTTTCCTTCTGCAGTATGAAGGCACCGGTGTGAGCAAACCATTCATAATCTGTCCTCAAACAGCATAGTTGTGGAGAGCCAAAGATGTTTTGCTTTCACATGTAGTACAAAACTCTGTATTGAAGCATTATCTGTCATCACTTTTATGTCTGTATTTATAGGTATCAATTTGTGAATTTCTAATTAAGATTTAAGTTTACTTACGCTGTTTATCCATACTGTGTCAGATACATCGAACAGGTAATGTTCCAAATTGGTTGTAAAAGGAGGTTGGTATTATACATATCAGCAGCCTGTGCTTACATTAAATGAGGGCAGGGCAAGCTTTTATCATTTGTTAATAATAATTTAGGTTATTTTGAATTTATTTGAAAATCGATGCCAGTTCCGTGCAATTAGTATTGAGACCTGAGTTTTTTCTAATTAGATGAACAGTCCCACTGGGCTTGTCCCTGCCATCAACACTGCATGCTCACCACTGAACTTGCATCAGCACGATAGACTCTGCACACTTAGAGCTGTGCTTTTGGAATGATAATTTTAAGCATGTTCTTGTGCTTGTAGGTTATTATAAATCACACAAATAGTTCTTTTGCTTTTTACTCCTGTGCCTTGCCCACTTTGAGCAGTTATACCAAATGCTGGATATCAACACTTGGAGAAGGAGAGCGCCTTAGGGACAGTGAATGAACACGCACTTACAGAGACACAGCTAGGCTACTATTAAAGAATCAGTATCCACCTTTCAACAGTGCTGAACTATCTAACAATAAACTTGATGAAAATAAATCTCTTCTGAAATACATTCTCTCAAAGGGGTAAAAAGCACAATCTGCATGTAATGTTTATTGAAATCACACAGAACATGCAAAATCAGTTGTTACTGGCAGCTCAGATATTGATAACTACTGCATAGCAAAGAATTTTCTACAGTTACTTTACAACATTTTATTTGGAAGACAGAGTATCTGAGGAAGAAACAGTTTCAGAATTAAAAATGCTGAAAAAAAATGGTCTGCTGAAACAGAATTTAGTTGACCTCTTTTTAATATTTATTGGAAGAAGGATAGTTTTAAAGTATACTTGGAACTCCTGCAGTTAACCTGTATTCATGTAACCTATTTGGAAGCTGCAATGGTCAGTGATCACTGGACAAAGACTAGATAAACGCTAATCTCCGTCACATAAAACTGCACGATATCAAACGGCAAATCTTGACGATACCATAAAGTACATTCTGTAGATAGTGATTTATGCCTCTAAGTTATTATCTTCTCTTCTCTCCCAGGAACTGCTAACGTTAGGCTAGTGGCTAGATGCACCAACACGCTACACAATATGATTTTTTTCTCTGCCTCATACACTGGGTAAACTGGAGATCTCCCAGTAACCTTCCATTTCCCCCTTCACTCTACAGTTTCACTGGATTTATTTTGAACTCTACCTTCTTTGGATAAGTTGAACTGAAAACGTTTAATTAACACTGCATTTCACCAAATAAAAATGCTTCTTTACTCTAATCCGCAAAAATAGTGCAAGTTTGCTTCTGTCAGTATATTGTTGAAGAATTCAGCATGTCACAACTATGTCAACAAACCCATAACACAGCATGGGCTATTACTTCCATTTTTTTCCCATTAGATTAATTTTTTGTCTTACCTAGACGTCCTTCATTTAAATATATAGGACATACCTCCAGTTCACTGCACGTGTATTACTGTCATATGACTGGACAGTGAACAGCAGACTGCAGTACTTTCTAAAAGCTACTCAGCTGATTTTGCAGAAAAACCATATAACTTTGGTGGAATATATCATACTAATTCAGCTTTGGAATCAAGAAAAGGTTATAGAAAAGCCTATGCTAACTACATGAAAAATGAAGTAGGTGGCAATCCCAGCTCCCTGGCCTTCATAAAAATGCAATTTCAAACAACAAAAAACCTTACTAAGTAAGGACAAAAAAATGTATTTTTTAAATTAACTGTTTGAAAAATAATTAAAATATTCTTTAAAATTGTTTCATACTATTAATAATTCATAATTTATTTTTACTCTGGCCTTTCCAAGCCAAGCATTTTCTATATTCAGGAAATGTCACAGTCAGACATGGAAAAATATAAAATCCTATGCACTCACGCCAAAGTTACCACTTTAAATGAATTATTTTCATGATTAAATTCCAGATAGATAAAGAAAAGCTCTTCATTTTGTTTATCTTTTTTTTCTTGGAACTTTGAAATTATTAATTAGAATTAATTAGAAATACAACTTTCTCAAACCTTGAACGCTAGTGTTGCACAATGAAACTAGAGAAAGCTTATCGAAATGAATTTAAAAACACATCCAGATGGTGAAATTTCTAAACCACTGAAGTCAGTGATAATTTTGGAAATTGTATCTCTGCTTTCTGTAAAATCATTATTTCAGTCACAGGTGTGAAACATTGGTTAGAATGACAGAGGAAAAGGAAGCTTCACTGTGGGTACTTGAGAAGGAAACACAGTTTGATGAAGGAGGCCTTGGTGAAAAAGTATTTATATTAATAGAGGGATTTCTGTAAGAATACTTCATTCCAAGTAAAATATAAATCTTCTAAAGCAGCTAAAGTTCCAAATAATATTTATTAACTTGTCAGGCCATGACTTGAGCTTCTAAACTGTGTTACCAGAGACAGAAATAATGTTTCTTAGGCAAAATACATATTTTTAAAATATGGTCTTTCAAAGCCCAGGTGTTTCCTGAGTTGTGCTAATCATTTGTGATATAATGGTGCTGGCATTAAAAATGGGGTCTCCTGTATATTTTAGAAACAAGACAAGTTCAACTGGAAACCTGACCTCTGGGATCCCAAATGGACTTTTCAAAACAATATTACAAAAATCCTCAAAAGGTTTGGATTTTTTCCAAGGGGGAAGAAAAGCAAAATGTCAAAATTCAACAGAAAAGAAACCAGAACAGATCCTGTTACTCCGGTCAGTATATAGGCTGCTTTTAAAGAAGAAAACAAAAGCACACATTTCTGTAGGACATGTAAAACAAGGACTAAGTGAGCTTATACATAGCTAACTCAGATCTAAAAGCAAAAGGTAGCTAATGGCACATTTTGTCTTCACAAAAAACAGTCATGAAAATATTAGCTATAAGATATAGCAGAGTCATGATACATTCATCTACCTGAAAAAAGTGACAATCCTCAGGAGAATACTTACATTTACTGAGAAATATTGTCATTTAATTTTGAAGACCACAAAACCAGATGTTTTCTAAATTGGTACAGCTTTCTTACGTCATCTGTTACCAATGGTTTTAAATCTAAATTAGTCTGGTTGGAATCTCTTTTCCTTGCCTGTCAGATGATCCCAAACATTACAAAGCTACACCACAGCAGCGAATCATTTTAGAAGCAGCTATTACCAAGCAAGGAGGAGACCTTTTAAAAAAACTGCATCATGAGTCTTCAAATGCTGACAGAAATAACATTTCAGGGTAAACAATGATATGAAAATGGAATATGTATTTAGAAAATGGGCCTGCGTATTTTTCAAGGTTCTCTAACCTGCTCTGAACAATAGCTGACGAGGAAGCTGATCAAAGCACGGGATTAATTCTCCATTCACAATGAAATAAGGAAGAACACTTATACCATAGAATCATCCAATAGTTGGGGTTGGAAGGGACCTTTAAAGGCCATCTAGTCCAACCCCCCTGCAACAAGCAGGGACTTCTTCAACTAGAGCAGGTTGATCAGAGCCCCATCCAACCGGACCTTGAATGTTCCCAGGGATGGGGGCATCCACCACTGTCCTGGGCTACTTGTGCCAGTGTTTCACCAACACATGGAGAAGATAAAGCCTAAGCAGTCTGGTGATTTCCGCATTGCTTTCTGCCCTGTGGCAGGGAAAGACTGAAGGAGGCAAGCTGGTCTTCTGCTAATATGTCAGCATCTAGGGAACTGAGATACTGTATAAAAACTAAATTTCTAGCTCTCTTGGTCCTTTAAATTGCTCTGAGGCATTAAACTCCACTAAATACAGAAATACAACTGCTACCATCAAAACAGATTTTTACCAGTAACTTTTAAATTATGCTCTTTTAAAAAAAGTTGTTCTTAATAATTATATTACAGTATGGTAAGCTTTCAGTATCAATTATATTTGGCATTTTAAAAAAAACAGGTTGCTGATGTAATGTGGTAATGTAGCATTATATGACAGATGGATTAGTTTCACAGTAGTCTGTTCACCCTCAGTTACACAACTTATTTGAAAACAAATATTTTATTTTACCTAATCTGAATAGACAGAAACTAGACAGTCATGGATATTCTGGCTGTGTCAGTTCTTAAAGCATGTCTAATTCACCCATTTTCACTTTAAGAACAAGGTAAAAGAAAGAAACACAAATGAATTACTGAAGTACTGATCCACCAAGTGAACAATACAGACAAAGAGCGGATAAAATCCACAGAAAATACAATCATGGTACATTTTATAGGCAAAAAACATATCAAGAAGAGTACTGAAATTAATGAAACAGAGCATTTAAATCATTTTCCATAAAAATTTATCTACCAGCACTCCAATACACCAGTATTCTTTCCCTCCTCATCAAAAACCTTATCATCACCTCCTTTGAGACAGTAAAAGTTCCAGCCCTGTTCATCTTTTTACTACTTTTGAGAACATCACACACCACTAATAATTTTCTTGCTAAAAAGCAAACCTACCTAATACAGCTCTTGCTAGTAGCAATTTAGGAGCTGTAGTGCAAGTTCAGGTTTATGTGAGTGTAAAACATAGGTTTATGTAAGACAAGCAAAGCATACAACCATTAGCCTGGCCTTCAGTGATGAAAAGAGGTATTTCTCCATGTCAAAAAACATTTTTTCATCTCTCCATTAACTATAAAAATTGCTGAAGCTTCTCATCAGAACACAACAGAATTTAAGAGAAACAGGTAAAGGAGTAATAAATGAAGTTCTATACAGGTTTTTTGAAAAAAATATTGGGTGGGAACACCTATGTGGCAGGGAAAAGCTCTTATTTTTCCAATGGGTTTTACAGTTTTGAAAGATATTTTCATTTGAATTGGAAAAAAAAAAAACACCAAATGTGAGTATCTGCTATGAAATAAAATTATTTAAAAAAATCTTTCAGGTCAAACAACTTTCTTCATTTGAAAAAAGGTATTACTGTCATCTATTACTGAAGAGTAAAACTAAATAAAATATTAATTAAAACAATGAAAGGTATTTTGCAAAGAATATCAAAATTGCCAATGTTTGATTTATAATTTCTCAACTTCTCCAGAATTATTCCAGTATAGGATTCTAGTTATATCAGTCTGATTCTCATATGAATTTAAAATCCTGTTTTCCTAAGACAGAGTAAATGTTTTCATGGTATTCACAAAATCCTGGCATTCTCCTAAAAATTACTAAAATCATAGCAAAAGTAACTTGACTGACAAAACGTAGACCTTTGCGTTCTTTAGTAGTTATTTGGAAGAAGACAGTGAGCCAGAATTTCAATAGGGATTTTTGATTCTACACAATGAATAGACAAAACAGACATGAAAGTCCCTTGTTTAAAAATGAAAGCTAAGTTCTACTCTTTTATCAAACTAGGCTTTCCCAGGAGCTTTCTCAAAAGGAATCTCTGATAAAGAGCAGTAGTGCCCGTCTGCCAAACTCCATTAGAGCATCTAATTCCATCACACGTACTTACCTCGCAGATACACACACAGACTGACTTCTTGGCTTCATCTCTTAAAATTGAAGTTACCTCATTTCCAGAAGCCCTGTCCTTCTCCATCTACTGAACAAGGACCTAGTTTTTTCTCACTCCCACTCTACATTGCTATGTTTTCACAAGGATCCTCTACCATGTGTTTGTACAGGAGCAATTTCAATACAGCCTTATTCATCAAAGCACTTAAACAGTTGGTAAACTTTAAGGCTGAAATTTTCTTAGAAAATGAAAGTAACTAAATACCTAACCCACATTAAAAAACAGTGGACTGACAGATCAAAAGACAGCAGGTGACACAGTGAGGAGTGGGTACATTCCAGTGCCTTGTGAAATAGGAGCCCATTCCAATGTGACATTTCCTAGTTTACATTTTGGCTGGTTGCAGAATAATTAGCAAAAGTAGAACACATTTTGTGATACTTCCTTTAAATTGCAGGTAGCAATTACATCAGCTCGGGCACTCCACTGGACTTGTTCTGAAGGAAATAAGGAAATTAAAAACTTACTATCTCCCTCTGTCTTATTTAACTATTCTCTGTTTTTAAAAACATGAATTTGTCTTATGAATTCATGTTATATTTTTTGCAGAAAATTCAACTATACTTTCATTTCCTTGGGCATAAAGAAAGTAATTTTTTTTAAAAAGGCTATTTTTCCATCAAAACACTAGCTTTTGAAATCTGATGATTTAGACACTTTAAAGCAAATCAGGTCTGAATGTTCTGTACTTGTCCAATTTAGTCATAGTTTGACATTTACTGTATCTACGTATTCTTTTCCTTTGCAGTCACATTCCTTTTGCTTAGAAATATTCTGTGTCTTTATTGTCAAATCATGTTTGTACCACAAAAGAAAGTAGAGCAGCAGTCATTAACAGATTTGAAATATATGAGCTCTGAAAATTGTGAACTATGGCTATAAACCCATGTGTTTACTCTATCTGATGCACAATTAGGAAAGGAGATATTATTCTGTTTTAAACCAGTTTCGGTATTCACATACTATTATATGTATACAATCAGATGAGAATAATATTAAAACCTGACACACTGTAATTTTGAACCAAAGACTGAAAATGGGTTTGCATGAATTAAAAAAAAAAAAAAAAAGGATTAAAGCCCACCCATTCCATTGTGCAATTATTTTTTACTCTGGAAAAATTAAAGCAAAACACTGCATGAAAGAATTAAGTGAAAAATGGTAATTTTAAGCCAAATTTTGTTTTGCCAGAAGGACAGACTCATTCTAGGTATTAGTTATGGTGAGCAGAATATATAACACAATGCACCATGGGGGTCTGTGTGCCATACACACCATTCTGTCAGCCATAGGGTTGGACAAGACATCTCAACCCAATCTCAAATCTCTCAACTGATGTGTACTTGGTTAATCTGCAGAGTTGGAAGAGTCAGAATCTCTGTACTAGATCCAGTTGGATCAAATTGGTAGCTTGAATGTGGGTCTTGGAAACCTTGAATCACACGTTTCATAGAAAGTTACTCTCAGAACAGAGAAGCTTCATTGTAATAAAGTCATTTTTCACTTGAAAAATCCCAACTCTTTTTGAAGAGCATTTTTTCCATCACCAGTTTATGTTTTACCAGTTTAAAGGATGGAAACTACCAGAGTTTAACAACCAAAGCACTACTTTAGATAGTCCTGTATCTGTGCCAGGGAGCATTTAGAAGGACCCATCTCACACTCCAAATATATTAGAGATCAATAATTGCTAGAAGGAATGGGATACATACTGAAGAAAACATATGTCCCTATACAGAGCGACTGTCTGCAAGCACCTACCCCTTCCAAGCAAAAACACAGATTCCTACTTTTGGCTGAGAAGAGTACATATATTATACAACTACTCTTTACCCAGGCAAAACTAAAGGGCTGCAGATGACATGTACAAATACAGTACACCATAATTCTGTTCTGATTAATTGTTTCAAACAAGGTGGGAGAAAAATAAAATACCTGAACATATAAATAGTGATAAGATTCCTGTGGCTTTTGGAAAAAACAGAGCAAGTTGCATTTAGCAGATGAACCACCTAAGACAGGAATCCTTGGTTTTCTTTTCCACTTTGACACTGTTTGACCTTTGGCAAGCCACTGCAACTTCCTGTGGCTCAGAAATCCAAGACACAACTAAGGAAACCATCATTAACTAAACGACTTTCTAAATACTTTTGATATGTTGGAGCATTGTAACGCTAGATGAGATGAAAGCACTCAGATTTTCAACAGACTGGAGTTTCTTTCCGTTCCAGAAAGCTGCAAAGTCATGACATCTTTTTTTCCACCTTATCTCTTCTTAGAGGCATGAATCAAAGCCTACTGCAATCAGAGAAGACATTTCTCTTGATATTTTGGGAACAAATCCTAGTATCTCTAGACACTGTACTTCTAAATATTAACTACTTCTTGACTGTCACAGCACATCTCCTCTTTTCATATCAAAAGCTGAACTACTTTTAAAGCTCCAGAAATTAAATTTAAGAGGTTGCATGCCATCTACAAATCCCCAATACTGAATCATGGTCCTCCACGACAACTAACTTCACATCTTGGCTGTGACATGTCTTGAATGCATTTAATATATTAAGCATGACTGAGAAGTTCATTATTCTGAAGAAGCATGTTAAAAGGCATACTTGTTTCCTGTGTGCCTTTCTGTTCCATCTTTATCCTATCACATCTCAATGCACTACATCATGTCTCAAGAAATGCATGAGGATGAACTCATACACTGAAATCACTTTAAATGGCTTTTAGACAAAGAAGAAAGGGAGGAGAAAATCGGGAGGAGGACAAGGGAAAGATCCATCTTCATTACCTTTTTACCTCTTTTGAAACTCAAAAATGCAATCCCTTTCCGTGTAGATTTGCAGTTTAGTTTATGCTCATCATATACACCCTTATCAGAATTTATTTATTGGTACATAATCCTACTTAAAGATAATTAGATAGAATCTTTGAGTTCTAATACTGAGAACTGCAGTTACAAAAAATATTCACTGACTCTTAACATTTGACAACACCTCCCCAGATTCTACATCCATACTAGACAGGTCAGGTAATAGCACTGTATTCTTGAAACCTATTTTAAAATAAATCTTTATTTAAAGATGAAAAAATCCCCTTTTGCCGAGTTTCAGCATCCATGCAGGGACAGGAATGACTCTCACACATTGATGCAATGCACAGTCAGTTTATTGCTCCGCTTGCGTGGTTAAATACATTTTTCATATGTGTACACGCGATTGCACTTATTCGGATAGGCTACAGACATAAATCACGCGCTGTTGACGCACCCCATATTCCCTTATGATTGGTAACTATGCACCAATGCTAATAGCAGCAGGCCGCCTCCACGTCCTTGAACACATCTTGTTT
>Ga0065711_1007218_pt1 | contig 20631 bp, 9 predicted proteins | sample Hoacrofraction12_FD_59098 | JGI IMG/M metagenome (GOLD analysis project Ga0065711, IMG submission 59098) | Hoatzin crop microbial communities from Cojedes, Venezuela - Epithelial fraction 12 v2 (version 2) | ecosystem: Host-associated > Birds > Digestive system > Esophagus > Crop | place...
ATCTCCAGAGAAGGAGACTCCACAACCTCCCTGGGCAGCCTGTTCCAGTGCTCCATCACCCTCAGAGGGAAGAAGTTCTTCCTCATGTTCAGCTGGAGCTTCCTCTGCTTTGGTTTGTGCCCATTGCCCCTTGTCCTGTCACTGAGCACCACTGAAAAGAGTCTGGCCCCATCCTCCTGACACCCACCCTGCAGATATTTGTAAGCATACATGAGGTCCCCTCTCATCCTTTGCTTCAGGCTGAACAAGCCCAGCTCCCTCAACCTCTCCTCGCAGGAGATGCTCCAGTCCCCTTATCATCCAGCCCTCTGCTGGACTCTCTCCAGTAGCTCTTCATCTTTCTTGAATTGGGGAGCCCAGAACTGGACAGAGTACTCCAGATGGGGCCTCACTAGGGCTGAGTAGAGGGGAAGGAGAACCTCCCTCGACCTGCTGGCCACACTCAGTGAACCCCAGGATCCCATTGGCTTTCTTGGCGGCCAGGGCACACTGCTGGCTCATGGTTAACCTGTCATCCACCAGCACTAAAACAGCTGAAGTTTTACAGCCTTTTCAAGGTAACCTACCCGTGTCTACCTAGCGCTGGATATCGTGGATTAGATATAACGTTTAAAAACCATCCTCTAGTGTTTTGCCAAATGGCCTCAGAGCCTAGCGCGTCTCTGCCATGCAGATGGGTGCCAGCAAATCTCTTAACGGGGTGATGAAGACTGCACGTGGAAAGGGGCTCGGAGTTTTAACGAGTCAGCCCTGACTGAGTGCATACAGCAAAAACCTCTTTACCATCGTGCCCTGCACACAGGCTCAAATTATCCTGCTTTGCTACTAAATCCCATTCTGTTAAAAACCTCGGCACAGGAATGGTGAAAGTAGCTTAGGATAATTATTAATCATGAGTCCTCTGTCCACCTCGCTTCCTCATCTGGAAGAAATTATCCCCTGCTTAAGTTCAAGTGTGTTAACTGCTCTGCAACATAACAAGCTCTTAATCTTCAGGCTTCTAAAAGTGTCCTCTCGTGCCTTCAGATTTTCATCATCTTCAGGCTGCTTTGCCTGCTTGCATTGCTTTAAAAAAAAAATTAAACACTTGCCAATCTTTCATGTTAAAGCTCTTGAAAAAAATCATGACAGGCCTTTTATAGGTGACTTGTGAAATGAATATTTACTGAAGGTTGATCTATTTTAGCACACTGCGAGTGCTGCTTTGAAATCTAGTGTTTGGAGATGGGAATGTTATGGTTCTTTCCATAGATTACTGATGTACCAACCTTACCTCTCTAAAATACTTTTTCTGATTTGTCCAATTCCCTTTTGTTTTGCAGCCTGCATATTTGCACATAGTTTTCTATATTATTTAATATTTATATTTAGGTTACCTTCTAAATTTCAAGTTACCTACTGCAGGCTGTTCTGTCAGATAGCACTTACAGTATTAGAAGAAGAATTATTATGTTCCCTTAATCATTGGGATGTATTTTTAATCTGCTGGATTAGGAAAACAGATTGTGGCCGCCGCCTATATATAGCCATCAGACCAAACCATGTAATGCAGCCAGAATGCGCAGAGGATGGGGCTGGTGGGCAACTCTGTGGTGTAAAATCGTACATTAGTAGTGCCTGCCTTCGAGCTCTGTGCCTTCTGTTGCCACTATGTCTGCTTGGGACACGATCAGAAATTCAGCTTGTTCAGTGTGTTAATTTGCCATTTGGTGCTGAAGCTGGAATTTAAAACCAATTTACTTGAGCAACATGGTATGAAGTTATCAGTGCATTTGCTACTTGTTTTGTCAAGTGAGTTAATGTTCTTACAATTAGAAAATAAATGCATTCTATTGCAATGTGCCTTTTTTCCAGCGGTAAGTACATAAATTACATTTAAAGCTAACGTTTCTGTAACCAGGCATAATTCGTGAAACTCGTGGTCAATTAAATGATTGAAGCCTATTTTTTTTTTTTTTTCATATGTTGTGCCCAATTTCTCTTGGTGCATTGAGTTAAAGCTCTGCAGTAGGGCTGGGTGTGTTGGGACAGGGCTCAACCAGCCTGCAGAAGGGTCTCCAGGGAGGGCTGTGGACGTCCCAATGTGTTTGCTGCTGCCTGCCAGGGCATGACGGGCACGGGAGGCCGAGGCAGGCTCTCAGTCTGCATCGCCTGCATCCCTGAGTCCGAGTGTATTGGAACCTTTCTTACTCGAGATTTTAACGATTCAGTAGCTAAATAACAAAATAGATCATTTGTGATGGGGAGGGATTAGAGGAGTTAATGGCTGTGTTTGCTTTCAGAGGCATGCGTGCCTTCCGTCGAAAGAAATTAGTCTCTCAGGCTTCTGAGGAGAGTATTAGACCTAACATCTTCTTAATATATTCTAAAGCTGTGTGTCTGAGTGAAGTGAATTAAAGGATTTTAAATTTCTAATTACTTCAGATGTAATTAATTTCCTCCTTTTTTTAAATAAACTTGGATAGGAAAATGTGGTTCAAAAAGGCAGAGAGAATGTGAAGGGGAATAACTGTTATCCTGCGAGAACTGCTGCAAATTACTGAATTAATGATTTTGTTTTGTGCATGGCAATTAGTTGTAGCAGGACTTTACAGATACCAAGTCAGCGCTTCATTTTTGTTGGAGAAACATCTTGCCTTTTACTATGGTGAGCCTTGTAGCATCCTCAGGACTAGCACCCCGTGTCTGAATGCCCTGCAGCCTTGCAGAGGGTACTTGGAGAGCTTCATCCCAGGTGTCAGCCAACCGCTGCCTGCCCACAAGGAGCTGCTTAGCCCTGCTGTGTCTGTAGGGAGGTGAAACTCCGCAGCAGAAAGGGCTCATGGCACTGCAACTAACCCCAGAAAGAATTATTCTGAGTCAACCTCTCCGTAAGTTTATAGCTTGTGACGGCTGACTGGGGTTTTGTGGCAGCCCTTGAGATTTATCAGCACTACCTTATCTCCCCTTTATCTCTTGCAATAAATTTAGAGAATTCACAGCTTCTGACTTCTGTCTGCATTGCTGACACCAAATGTCAGTTTTACTGAATTTCCCAGAGATGTGTTTAACTACTCACAGATCGGTGGTGAATCCACCAAGCAATCACCTCTGCTTCGACCAATTAAGAGCACGCTAAAACTAACGCATATAAACTTTGTGAGAAGAGATGCTGTGTTGCCTTTAGGCATTCCCAAACCTCTGTCAATATTACATCTGGCTTGCGCAGCAGCTCAGTGCTGAGTAAGGGCTAGAAACTGTTAGATGCTGCACTCTTCTGCTGCAGTGGTAATTGAAGATCTGCCTGCTAGGGTGTCTTCTGCATCTCAGTGCTTTGTTTTTGGAAGAAGGAGGGTGAAAGAAACGTGGTTATAGGGACCAGGCACTCCACTGAGAAATTGTACAGCAGTAACTTGACGTGGAAACAAAGTCTACTTAAAAGTTTTTAACCTTGTACATTAAATGAACATGCTCATTAGGCTGTAAAGGCTAATTTCTTACTCTCCCATTTTTGTGCCAAGAGAGTTAACTGTACTCAGCTAGCCTGAAAGTGGAGGTTAGCAGAATCAGATTTGCAGCACAGCCTTTCCTATCATCCAGAGGTACAAAAGCCTCTTTCTTCCCATGGCTCTGGATGTGCAGGAAAATCCACGCTGCCTTGGCTGATCACAGAAGAGATTCTCTTACAAACCTGGGTCCTTTTCATCAGCATCCTCTTACACGGTTAGCCCCATCTGTTGGGCAAGATCATCACTTTCAAGTTTAAGACAAATCAACCTGACATATTGACAGTCCCTTCCAGGCTAGACGTACCTGAGGTAGGCTCAGACCTCTCTGCGTGTTGGGCTCAGATGTCTCGTTTAAGCCTGTGAGCCTTCTGCTGGAGGATGCTCGTGAAGAAACGCTGCTTCTTACCCCCCTGCCCTGCTCAAACACAGCAATGAGGCAGGGTTGCCAGCAACTTCAATAAGTTCTTTAGCAGCATGTTCCTTTGGTGCGGGAATTAAAAGCTAAGATGTTAACTGAATTCTTCCTCGCTATTTTTCTTGTCTTTTTAGTGTTCTTTTTCAAACGGAAATCTTTTCCCTTGATCTTACCATCTGTATGTATGCACTGTAAAAGGGATCTCCAGAGAACTGGTTGCTGGTACTGGTGAGCATGTAAGAAACATACATGGAATGTGCTTGTGTTGTTTGTTTTGGGTTGGGTTTTTTCTGTGGCTTCCAATTTCTTTAAATTTCATGGGATGGCAAAAAGTTCACCTTAACAGCAGGGTAAATTCCTTCTAAAGTTTGGGTCACAGTCCCAAACTGTAAAGTGACTAGAGTTTCACAATGAACCAAGTCTCATGGTTATTTTGGTATGGACAAAATAATTGATTTCCCTTAGCTTTGTTTGCAAAACCAGTTATACGCAGCTCTCAAAACCGTTTCTGCTGTGGCTTTGCATAAGATTTCCTCCATCCTAAGCAGTAGCAGGAAGAAGTGCGTGCGTAAAAATAACGGAAAGTGCTGGGGAAACTAAATGACAGTTTGCAGCCAGCTTTACCTGTTAGCTATTTTGCTGGTTTTCAGTTGGCTAACCGGTTTGCTTACCTGGTATTCGTCTAGCTTCACATGTACGGAGCCTAAATATCAGGAGTGATGGGGTATTTCTTGCTCAAGGCTCATTCTTTGGGAAGTAGTCTGTCCAAATGGAAGCGTTCTGCTGTATGGAAATGGAGATTTCTAACTGGAGTTCTGTACTATGACTTTTTTTTTTCCTCCCCAGCGTGTTAGCTCTCATTTCTTGCTATAGACTTTTCTCCTTTCAAATTACCTTGTTCTTATTTGTGTTTATGCTGCTGTCCATGGCTTCTGGAAACAAGTTATTTGGAAACTACAAGTCATTGGAATAAAGCGAGGTTAATCTCCAGTGTTTTTCTATAGCTCCGTGTAAGTGACTGTTTCTAACCTGCTTCTAGAAAAATAGAGCTAAAGCTTTAAAGGAGTGCGGATGAAAGTATGAAATACAAAACTAATAAATGTTGCATAAGGCGCCTTTTTTTCTTGTTTTTTCTTTACAATGCTACATCTGCAGTCTCGGCTCACTACAGCAAAATGGCAAAAGGGAAAATGTCCATTTAACAACCTTCCTGCCACCACAAATCTGTATTTGAAAGCACTTCCTTGCGCGGTGTGAAGTGGTAAAATAATTGCCAGAGCTGTTTAAGTCAGTTCGTCCTCAGCTGGGATGAGTAATGATTCCTCCTGAGAGAAATTGTGCTGGCAGGCTGCGAACTGGCCAGGAGATCCTGGTACTTCTGCTCATGAAAAGTAGTCGCTGCCTTTGGCATAAGGAATTACTTTGCCTAAGCAAAGGAACCAGAATTTGGTATGCTCTTATGTAGCCCGGCGCTGCGTACTGTGCTCTGCAAAAGCATCAATTTTACAGTGTGGGTGGGAGGTATGGAAGTAATTTGGGAATAATTCAGGGAATGGAGGCACGGAGATTAAATCACAGGGAAAAGGTGGTCAGCCCCACAAACAGTATTGCAGGTGCTAATTTTCTGGTGCCTGCTCATCTGTCTGCCTGTCACCTGAGGTGGTCCTGGAGCCTCCAGTTTGGTAAATGGGCAGAGTGAGGTTCCTTGGAGCAGGATCCTGACGGTAAAGATGACCCAAAGACTGTCCCGTCCTGGTGCATCGTGTGAGCAGAGACAGCAGCAGTTTGTGACACCTTGGGTGTGATGGTGTACCAAAGCACCTGCCGGCGTGAGTCTTGACGCCTTGGGCAGAGGTGAGCGGAGTTGGTTAATTCTTGAATGGTTTTGGTGTAATAGAGAAAAGAAATTGTGCAGTGCTGTCAGGACCGAATAATCATTGAATAATTGTGCCCAAAGACTGAATGTGAGGCACCTGGGAGGCATCATCGATGGAAGCTGGGAAGTGATCCTTCAAGCTTGCTGGTGGTCATTTGGGTTTCCCATTTGATCTCGCTGCTGTTTGCACAGTCAGCATTCCTTTCTCAGAAGAGCAATATAAACAAAAGCTCCAGTGCTTCAGTGACACATCTTAGAAAAAAGCCGAGTTGCTGCCAAAGTAGTCCTTGCGAGCCAAATAGTAACATTTTTTTTAACCTGGGCCCCAGTAAAAGCCCAAATGTAACCATTGGTACCTATCGCTGTGTCCCACTGTCATGTAGAGGTCAGTTGGCCTTCCTTGTCTACATAGATATCTGCATTAAATGTCTCGCAACCTGTGAATAGTTTTTGGTAGCCAGCTGTAGCTTAAGTTTAACAGAAAACCCCCTCCTAAATAGTTACTTTCTTAAATACTTTGTGTATGATGGTCTAACTAAGGTGACGTAGAAGAACTGGGAACATCACTTGTCTAAAAGAAGGTAAAATTGCTTTGTCCTTTGTGATTCAGAAATAGAAATGAAATCAAATAAAGCTGCTGCAACCCCAGCTTGGGGCTGTAATGTGATTTGCCATTATGTTTGCCTGGTTGGAGGGTCAGGCGTTACGATTGTGTAAGTGAAATTAAGGTGAAGTGCACAAAGACTGGAGAAACTACCACAGGAGGGTGGTTCTGTGAATCTAGGAAGCAGATGAATTCTGTAAAGGGCTCAAAAAGATGTAGGAAGAACTCAGGAGCGATGCAGAAAAGCTGTAAGCACTCGAGTCTGTGATTTCTCAGGGAACTGTTCCAAGCGATCCGCTGCAGCCAAGGAGAAACTGCTAACCATGCACTTGACCTTGCAAACTGGAAAGTGAGCCAATTGCTGAGTGCCTGAAATAACTAGAAGGAAAGGAGACTTGATGGAGGATAGCTCCTCCATGAGTCAGCGTATGTCGCATCCTCAAATGAAGGTGGTGATGTTCCATGCTGATGCCAAACTTTTGGGTAACTTGATCACACTCAGCAATGAGCCTGGATGAATGATGTGTAATGGGCTAGCTTGAAATCTGGGGAGCCACAGCAGGGCCATTTTTGATTTTATTTTTTAAAAACTGGGTGGATCCTGGATTCTGGTACGCTTCAAGTAAAGCCTCAGATGTCAGAATCTGCCCATCAGAGGATTTTGCATAGTCAGCTACTCCTTAAATTCAGTTTCTGAACAGTACAAAGTTCATATTACATTGTAGAAGGATCTAGATTATTGCTAATACCCACTGCAAAAAATAGTTCTGTGTTCTGAATCGTTTTGGTAGTTCTAGTTCGTTTTGGAAAGACACTGGCTATGGCTGAATAGATGAGACTACTTAATTGCACTGGCAGTCTTCTGATTAATTATTAGTGTGAAGGGGAAAGTTTACCACTAGTATAATTTTGTGTAATATTATATTGTGTTGGTAACATTGTTAGCATTCAGAGAGTTGCTCAAAGACCTATATGCAAAGTTTTTATCCTCTTTAGAAAAAGGGCAATTAATTTCTTTGTGCTCAATGAAGTAAGGACATCTGCAAATTATAGTTCTGTTGTGTAATTACATGTTTTGAGTAGCGCACTGAATGCTAGTAGAAATATAAACTATGTGTGGTGATAAATATATCATCCAAGTCCTGCAAAATCGGTATTATTTGTTATTGCTATTTTAATTGCACGTAATTGAACCATTTCTTCTGTTTAAGTTTCTCGGATATCTTTATAGCTTGAAATGAAATTTGGGGGCAGAAGAAACCCCAGCTTTGGGGTGATTGAGGAGATAATTCGGACTTTACTTATCTCATATCTGGTTCACTCAAGTGCAACAATGGTCATCAAAGTTGTTGATAATATAAGAAAACTAAGGCTTACGCGAATTCTGCACACTAAGTACCTCCTTTCTCATTTTAAAGGCTAAACGCTTCTTCATGTGAGAGGCAACTTCCACTAATAAGGCTAGACTAAGTCTTTCCTTGTTGAGAGTTTCCTGTCTCCAAAGATGAGATGGTCTGGATAGGACTTCTGCTGGGCTCAGCTGTCTGTGGCTCTGCTGTGGGACTGCATCCCATGGACCACGTCTCTCTCTCGCGTGAGCTCAGCTGCCACAAACACCAAAACTGACAGTGAAACAGGATGTGTGTCTGGCTCTTGGGTGTCGTGCAAGGATTAAAAAAATAGTAATGTATACTGGTTATTAATTAAAATGTTATGTGGAATCTGCAAAGAAAGCATTAGTTAAGAGATAAGTCTTAACGTGTTTTATTGTTACTCAATAGAAAGTACTACTAGGGTCTCTCTTCTGTGTTAGATTCTTGTACAATAACATTCAGTGTCAGTCTTTCTGCATGAAAATGCCAGAGATGATTTTTAGTTGGATGACTGTGCCCCTGTTGCCCAGAAACAGTTGTTACCAAAAGGTTTCTTGCTTGTCTACACCCTTCAAAAACTAAATTGTAAGTGTTATTGCAACACTTGTGGTAGTTTTTAGGAGTTACAGTGTTTCGTAAGCTTGTTTTTTTTCTGTTGCAATTTCTACTGTGGAACAGATTTCAACAGAAATTTAAAACAGATTATGATATTAATAGATTTATAGCACTCCATAGCATGAAAATACCTGTGAAAAATTTTTAATGGGAAATATAATCAATTCTAAAATAGTTCAAAGCTGAAAGTACAATTAAAACTCTTCAGATTTTATTGAGTTGGACAGATTTCAGAATGCTTCTATAATATTGTCTGCATGTACGTAGCACACCTAGGGACGCTACATGTTGTTTTTTTCCCAGCAGAACAGTGAGAATATGGGGAGGGGGGTTGTGTGCGTTTGTCAGTAAGGACTCTGCAGTATTAAAATGCAAGGTTAATTTTGAACTTGCCTATTTTGAACTCAAAACACAAGGGCTTTGAAACTTGGCTTCCCTGGAATGATTTATAATATAGAACTGCTAGACAGTGTGCTTTAAAAGTGATAAGCCAGAACAAAAATGAATGTGGTCTCGGCTTGTCTGCATATCTGCATTTCTAAAGATTAGGCAGAATTTGACAGCAGACAAAAGATTGTTTTGTTCTTTGAGAATTCCTTCTCTTCATCTACAGTGCGTTTCTGGAGCTGGTATCCATGGCAATTCACAAGAATGATTTAGGAGCTAGGCTGGAAAACATCTGTGAGAGTTCTTATTCTAACGCATGTAACAACATTACTTTGTGAGTTCATTTGTAGAGGTAAACTGTTATAAGCAATGTATTGAAAATCCTTTTTTCCCCCCTAATGTACATAGAATGCCCATTTTTAATGCAGTGGAGAATCCCTATGGATTTGGTTCCATTTCTGTAACAAGTCTGAAATCCAGATGCTTCTGGATGCACCTGAATGTTTTCACAGCTTGGAATAAAGCATGAATGGGGTTTAGGTGAGCTGTAATGGCTAAGTATGGTGATATAAGCTTTTAGTGATCCTTTAGTTGTTGGAGGATCAGTTGATAAAGTTTGATAAATGTCAAATTTACAAATAACAATATTTGAAGTCCTAAGCATCTTCAAAGTCATGTCTACTAAATCTTATCTGAGAGGGGAAAAAATACACACAGGACAAATACTTCCTAAAGGTCTTTGAATTTTAAATACCTTTGGAGCTAAGAGCTATTAGTGTGAGCCAAGTCCGGGGACTGTGATTTAGTAAGCCATAGTTTCACCAAGACCACCATCTCTTAAAAGCAGATTTATTTGTCTTTTGCTTGGAAGTTTTATGAGCTTCTGTGCTGTTCTAGCACATTTCTGAGACAGTCCTTTAGTCCAGCTCAGCAATATTTCGGTTTGATCAATAGGTCTGTGTTGCTGTGAAGTTATATTTATTCTCTGTCTGAGTTTTCATTAGGTGCAGGAAATATAAGTTTTTTCTCTCTTTCCATTGTTATTCTCTCAGTGGGTTTATTCCTTCATCTCCCTTTTCTTCAATTCCAAGCTCCCTTAGGAGCTGGTCTTAAGATTTAGCAGCCTGAGGGAAATAAATAAATAAATGTCTTGGCTGAGCTTGTGAACTTTGTCACTTGACATGAAATCTACTTTAAAGAAAATTTGCAATTTCTGCCTGGTATATTACGTTTGGTACTTTTAACATGCATTAAGTATTTTAAAGTGAAAGTTATTTTAAGCTTTTGACAGAGTTGTATCGCAGTCTAAACTTGATGAACACACTTAATGCTGAAATTCTTAGACACAATAGAAGAAAGAGTATTTCAAGAATGCAGTAGGTCATAGTACTCTGGCTTTTGTAATCCTTTGAAATGGTTTTGGAGCACTTGGAATTTGCTCCAGGTGGCTTAGTCACCTATAACGTGTTAGGTCATTTAAAGAATCACCATCAAAGGTATTTGCAAGAAATTGTTTTAGTAAGAATTTATAAAATGCGATTTAACAAAGTTCGTTGGCAAGGTTCACTCTGTTACTTCTTAAATGAATGGAGTACAAAATCAAGGTAGGACTGAGATGGAATGATTTATACAGAGAATGAAGAAATATGTAAGGGGTAAGGGAGACCCTCCCGTTGAGTCGCAAGGTTTGGAATGGACCACCCCTTGCTTTCTAAACCCCTTCTGAGAGAGGAGCCTCGGGTGCGGCTGGATCCAGGCTCAGCCTCAGGTCACAGCAGTTTGTGTCGAAAGGAGATGTCTAGGAGCAACTTAAGGTTTATGTACAGTTGAAGAGAGTGAGAGAAAATCACAGGAGTTTAGCAGCAATTAATCATTGGTTGATTTAGCATTTATAAAGTGATTAAAAAGAACTCACTACAATCACAGTAGTAGAATATCATGATTGGAATCTATTCACACCCGCGCGCACACGGACAATACGTGCAGATAAAGGTGCCTTTTAAAAATTCCCCTCAAGTTCAGTGAAATACTCGCTTCAAACGATTTCTCAGCAGGTGAGGGTTGAGCCTCAAGGAGTGAGGGATCCCTGTAGCTCAGTCCAGGTAACCTGGACCTCCAGAGTCCGAGGGCTCTGCGAGGCGTCCCACTCCGAGGGAGATGCTGGGCGCACCCAGGAGAGCTCAAAGGGCCTCAGCTGGTACCGCTGCTCATAGGATCACGAGATGGTTGACTTTAGGCATCAGTAGATTTCCATCCTGGCCGCAATCGGTGTGAGGTAATTCTGGTAGCTTGAGAGCAACCGTACAACTCTGGTCCTTGCCAGACTGCGTGGTTTTGCCATTTCCCAGGCAGGTACGAGTCCGGCAGCTGGAGTTCCCGGTGCGGTCAGGGAGTGCCCATCGGCCCAACTCATGGCTCTTGTACAAAGGCAAGGGGAGTGCCGGCTTGTCCCTGCTCCTGCAGTACAGGCAAGAACACTGTGCTGGCTGAGATAGCCAGGTGTTCTGATAAGGGGAGGCCCTACCACCACAGGGTTATGTACCTTAGGGTAAGTTTGAACATAATGAAATTAGTTTTCTTGAGGAAGTTACAATTGCAAGCCCAATAACCACCTTCAGTCTTAATCCTTCCATCAAATCTAGGAAGACAAGGGTTTGTCTTCTCACTAAAGATTTCAATACTCTATCATTTTTTCTCTCAACTTTTTTGTATGAATATTTTCATCTTCTCTGTTTTCATAGTCTGTCACCTGACGTTCCTGAGGTGAAGCTGGCTGTTATACTCACTTAACATCCACACATCACAGACTGTAAATCAGAACTATTTTTTCCCCATAGAGAAGGTAATGGGCTAGATTTTTATTTTGATTACTTAACCATTAGTTAAAAATAGATAAATTCATTTTGGAGTTTACAGCTAGCACACGGAGATTTGGGGAAAAAAAAAAAAAAGGTTCTTTTGGAAGCTGTTCAGTGCTGGAAGTGGCTCGTGGGATGCTCCCTCGACCTGCTGTGGCAATGCTCTGCCTGATGCAGCCCAGGGTGCTGCTGGCTGCCTCTGCCGTGAGGGCATGTTGCTGGCTGCTGGGCAGCCTGGTGACCACCATGATCCCGAGGTCTTCCCTTGTGGCCAGTTGTAAGGATTTTCCCATTGTCTTTATTAAGACCATATATGTTACAGCCTACCCAGTGCTCTGTTCACTGGAGTCAACAGAAAGCAAGAAGAGCCCTATATATTCCACAGGAACAGTGGAGAATAAAAGCAGAGTCAAGTTTTAGGAAATACGAATGCGTTTGTCAAAGCGTATCGTCCTGAATGGCTGGGGAGCAACACAGCGTGCAGGGATCTTGGAGTTCTTCTCTGGAGCCACCTGACATAAATAGATGAGCGTTGCTTGCACAGCTCATATGCAAAAATGCTTTAGGAACTGCACAATTTGATAAAGCTAAGAGAACAAAGAAAAATACAAAGAGGATTTGGCTTTGCGGAGATGATTCTTGTCGTGGTTAGAAGATGTGATTAGCTAGCAAGTCATCTAAATGCATACTGTATGATACCTAGTATGGCTTGATAACGTTTTCTTTTTTTGTTGAATTACTCAAATGGCATTGCTTGTACAGGTTAGAAAATGCTGTAAACCTGCCCAGTATTGAAAACAAGTTGGTTTTTGTTAAAGTTGATCTACTGAACTGTAAAATATTGCATAGATGCAATTGATTAATCTAAAGATTTAGTTTGTTGTGCTTCGGGGTGTATTTTGTTAGTTAAGCTTCACAGTTATTTTTCAAGGACTGTACTATAAAAGAAATCTCACTTTAGTGAATAAATACTTCATTGATTTCTAAGTCATGCATATTTTCCTGGCTTCTGAAAACAAAGCTTTTTTCTTTATTGGATTTTCATTGATCCTTTAATTTTTTTTTTAATAGTTATTTATTTTTTATAGCACATCACATAGTACAAAGCACTTGCAAATTTGAAAGTAACTTTGTCTTACCTGGAAGTGCTTCTTTATACAGTCATAAAAAGAATTTAACTAGCACCCTGCCTGAAAAATAATGAAAACTTTATGAAGAGCTACAAGGAAAATGTCAAAATGCTTTTCTTGACTATTTTAGAAATTATTTTGGTATGCTGTTGTGTTTCAAGAGCATCCGTGTGAGTTGCAGCATCTCAGTTGCTCTCAGGAAAGGCTTTCGACCCAGGCTTGCTGCGTTTCTGTGCCAGTGTGTCTGCACGAGGGCTACTGGACGGCGCACTTCGGGAGCCACTGCAGTCCCGCAGAGCTCCCTGAGCACTCTGCTTTTCAGAGTCCCGAGTTCTGACGTACCCTTGAACATCACGGTAGCTTTATACTGCAGGCACCTGCTGTCTTGGCAGCAATAAAATCCTCTATTTATCCGAGAGCCTCTCCTCCATAGGTCCTGTTGTCCTACTGGTAGGACCCTTGGTGGGGCATCCTGGAGCATACAGGACTGCTGAGCTTACCTGGTGCCATGGGGTTATGACTTCATGGATTCTTTTCTTGGGGTCAGTAAAACTCCAAGTAGAAACTTTCTCTTCTGTAGCACAAATTGTCCTCATTCACCACTAGCTAGGGATTACGTATCTCTTTGTGTGTTCAGTTTAGCTCTGAGTTCAGGTGGCTTCTTTATTCCTATTAACCTGTAATTTGTCTAAAATAATTCCTAACGCTATACAAATGAGCGGTTTTATTTAGGACTAATTAAAAGCTGATAGCTATTCTGGGAAAATGTGTATTTATCACTTGTGGACTCAACAGAATCTTAAGTCCCTGTTTTTACCACTTCATATTACTCTACAGACAATTTACACATCTGTGCATTGTGAAGCCATTCAAAACTACTCTACTGGACTAACTTATTATAAACATGTTATCTAATTCAACAGCTCATTGCTCTAAGCAAACCAGCTGGCGTAGCACAGAGCTAGAAAAAAGCCCAATGAAAGATGAATTTGTAGGGCAGTCAGTTGTTTTATTACAAGAGATCTTTGGCAGGAAGAAAAATATAGCGTTTATTTGATGTGAATTAGAATGTCGATAATTTTGTTGTAATTGCTGATCTCGTGCTTTGGTAAGTAGATGTGGAAGATCTCTTGACTCTGCAAGAATTAGAAAGCTTACAAGGATCTTGGGGAATAGATGTTGATTTGGGCTTTAATATGTTCAGTCCGTGCCTTCCCCAGCTGTTGCATCTGTGTTGGAAGATGGAAAACGACCATGGCCCCGTTCTGAGGAACTCTGATGGCTGTGCTGGAATTTCCCATCCTGGTGTTAATGTGATAAGCAGGGATTTGCCTGTGACTGGAGTTGCACGTAGGCAGTACGTAGAGATTGAAAGCGTAATCCTTGCAGAATTAATCGGAGCTTAACGGGAATGTGCCCAGTAAATGAGGAGATTGTGCAGGTGATGAAGACTATAAAGCAGTGTCTTAAATACTGGAAAAGACAGAACAGTTGTTTTGTATTATGCTGGGTGCTCTAAGCTTACTGGAGTCTGCACTAAGAATAAATTTGTGGGCATCTCCACCTTATAGAAGCAACACGAGTCACTTTGACATTTAAAGATCCTAGTGCTTGAATCTGGTGGAGGTCATGCAGGTTCTGTTACTGCACAGATTCAGATGCTGAAGCTATGGTATTTTCCAAAAGTATTTCCCACGAACTCAGTAAAAATCTCTGTGGACTAACAGACTGTGAAGAAGGAGGATGAATCTTCTCTGTGTCAAATAGTGGTGGCTGCAATATAATCTACAACTTTTATCTTAACTTTGTTTTGTAAATCAGTGCATGTACTCGTGAACAATTCAGAGATTTTAAAGAGAAATCCATCCACATAACTCATGGAGACTTATGTGTGATGCCAAGGTAAGAGTAGTAGGTTGTTAATCCTGAGCAATGACAGAATCGTATGTGCATTCACAATGGACATTTTTAGTGAACTAAATCCATTTATCAGCTGAGCCTTCCAGGAGGTGGATCTGTGACCTGAGGACTGTGCTCTGTATGTGCTTCAAGTGTGTGGTGGTTTCTTTCCCCTCCAGAAATAACTAAATTGTCCTACTTCTGCCATATTTGGAAATGCTTCTCTTGAATCTTTTGGTACTGTTAGTAATGCATTTCTGGTTTCTTTTTCTCTAAATTTATTGACTTACAAGGCAAATCTTTATTAAAGCTAATAATTGTCTGAAAGGACCTTGAAAAAGGAAAGAGTTGCTCTTAGCAACACATATAAATGTGTGTACAATATCTCTGACCAATGAGAAAACTTTGAAGTAGGTTTTCATTGTATTCTTTGTAGAAGGGTAGCTGTATACGTATGGTACCTCCCATTCTGGGAAGGGACTAGACCAGCAGTACTGAGTAGCTGCCGGTCTTATTTTGTAATCCTTTACAATGTGCTTATGGGATGTGTGAGTTGAACACATGGAAGTTGCTTTTACAGGAAGAAAAAAAACCTGTTGTCATGAAAAATCTAAGTTAAAAACATTAACAAGATGTGAACGTTGTCCATGGGCATAACAATTATCCTGGAATCCTGCCAGCGTTCCTCTTCCAGGGTCTGACCAATCCAGTATTGACAGAAGAAGCATACAGAATGTTTTTTTTTTAAAAAAAGTCTCTCAGTGCTTTACTGGGCAATCTCATAGTGCTTTTCTAGAAGGAGAAAGAAAAATGTTACGCGCTGGAGGTGTTCAGCATCGTGGCTGTTGGTAGGAAATGGGGGAGATGAAAATACCCTTCCTGTGCTGGAACCTGCACAGACATCTGTGTTTGTACACATCTGTATCCCTTCCAACTGATTCTGTCTGTCTCTAAAAATACTATCACATACCGTATTCATCTTGCAGAAATGAAATTTTCTTTAATGTACAACATAATGAAAAATTGGATTAAGTATCTTAGGATGGATTTGTCTTTCGAATGTTTTGCCATCATTTTCCATTATAATGGCCAGTCACATCAGCGGAGACATTTCCTTCGTCATTTGTCTCTCATTTTCCCCTCCTTTCTGCCGCATTTCTGTCACGGTATGATAAACATATCCACGCTCATTATCAGAGCTTTGAAATGAACAAGTGAGTATGAATTTCGAGTCGAGCTCTTCCAGAGAGAGGTAGATGAGCTTTATTCACTGGGCTGTTCCCTTTGGCTGAGATTGTGTTTTGATTAACTTAAAAACCTAAAGGAAGAGGGCCAAATTGGCTTCCGTGTTTCCTGGATCTCTGCTAGGCGTATAGTCATTATAGCATCATAATTATAGTGCAAAAGAACATATTTTGTACCTTGCTATAAGTACTGCATTGAAAGAATGGAGATTGTACTCAGCTTGTCCTGTTTATGCCTATGTTTCACTTCACTCAAACTTTCTCAAAAAAAAAAAATCACAAACCTAGCGTGATAAGTGCTGCTGACCGCCTTAAGACACATCTAGTTTGAAGAAAAAAAAAAATCTGTATTATGAATAAAACTTACTTTCTTGGGCAAGCGTGGTTCAAAGTTGGCTTCAGAAAATGGCCCAGGGCTTCAAGTCTCTGCAGCATTAAAAATCACTTTGTAAATCCAGTCTGCTGGTTCCTGCCCTCCTGCCTCTTGGGTACCAACGCTGAGCTCCGCTCCTGACATTTTCTCAGGGCTAGTTTGGCAACTTAAAGATGCAGTGCTGAGCCAATAATAAAGTATACTACAGCTCTCACTGAAAGCTAATTACTCTGCCTCTGCTCCCAGTAGGTTTTTGTCTGAATATCTGGGAATACAAGGTACCATTTTACGTTTCCTCACAGCCTTCCACCTTGGGCTATTCTGCTGCCTACAGATGTTAGCCTTTGGACATGTTAGTTGAAAAGCATCAAGTGAAAAACCTGAGAAGCTCAAGATTTGATGCTGATAAATCCGAAATCAGTAGGGTGCTAAGGAGAACTGTGTTATTGCAGCTGTCAGTTATTACTGTTGATTTGATGGTTGGACTTGATGATCTTAGAGGTCTCTTCCAACCTTAATGATTCTATGATTCTATTCTATAAGCGTAGACACTGACTTTCCCTTTTGACTTCCTAGCTTTGCAAAAGCTTCCTCATGGACTAGATTTGTAATCTGGACTGGGGGAATCCAAGATGTTAACCAATCTCATTTTATATTTAACCAATACTTTTGCTTGAGGTAATTAGAGTGGCTGATGTTTAATTTTTTTTTAAGTGGTTAAATATTTTTTCATTACTGCCTCCTGGTACATAAGGGAGATTCTAACTTTCCTCCCCTTGTTTTGCACCTTCACGAATAACCCTGTCCTCCTCCTGAAGCTATGAGGATTGCATCAGGCAAACTAAAAGGATGTCATTTGTTTTGAATATCCAATACTACGTATTTGCAAGTCTGTCTTGTCTACAGATGTATACTCACACACAGCTATGTCGATGTGTAGGCTCTACAAATATGTGTTTATACACGATGTGGACACGAAGATGTGTGTATCTGCATACATACACACACACATTCCCATTTATGAAATTAAATATACAGTCATGATTCATTTTACAAAATGTCCTTCCAAAAAATGAGGTTCTGTTGAATGATTTATAATTCGCCTAAGATGTGGAAGCTCAGATACTAATTGCTACGAGAAGCTGAGGAGTGATTAATGATCAGCATTTGTGGACCCCTCTATTTTTGGACCCTTTGAAATTATTGCAGTAGAAGGGAAATGAACAGTATTTCTGGGAGCTTATGTGTATAAAAAGCATTCTATGAAGTTTCATTAAGTAGATTATTATGCTTTAAAAATATGATTTGTGCCGCCTTTTTATTTCATCCCTTAACTTCAAGAAGCCTTTCTTCAGACTCAGCAGTTGGTAACATTTAATTTTGTGTCATTTTATGTCTTTAGAGATGTGTTGACATTTCTGCTTTTCAGAATAGCATTGTTACTTTCTGTCATCAGTCTGCATGCTATAAAACGCCATATGAACCTTTCTAACACGTTTAGGTGTTACACAGAAGATACTTTTTTATGGAATAATATACTATTCATGAAATAAGTGGTATATGTTTTATGGAAGAACTGTCTAACACCAAAACTGAATCAAGGCCATGATGGGCGTACGCATTAATAGTTTCTGGGTGTACCTCATAATTATTTAAATAAATTTGGAATTTCCTTTGGGGGGAAAAAAAAAAAACCAGTCACACCTCCAGACTTTGAACTGAATCACAGAATCATAGAATGGTAGGGGCTGGAAGGGACCTCTGTGGGTCATCTAGTCCAACCCCCCTGCTGAAGCAGCATCCGCTCTTGACTCCTCACGATTTTGTAAATTCTCAGTGTTGGGTTGAAAGAGCCAGCTGACACCTGAAGGACAGTGGTGGGAAGAGAAGCAAAATGTTCACGTGCAAGACCGCCCACCAAACACTTAATCATTACAGTGTGAGTGAGGGATGTTCTGCTTCAGCATTGGCGAGGTGATGGATTTAATGGAGGGCAAAATTTGTCCTAAAATGTCAGTAGTTGCATGTTGATTCTGTTAACCACAGAATATCCATTTGTTGTATTACTTCATGTACTTTTACAGCTGTACCAGAAATTGTCAGAGTCTATTCAACCTTTGCATAATCCAAACATACTACATAGTGCAAGTACAGACCTAACACAAGGAACAGCTCCAAATTTATGGGAGCGTAGGCCAAAGCAATGAGCAGTAACCGGAGCTGGTGTCTACATGGAGTTTTAAATGTTAAAGCATTTAAGCATTGAAATTGTAGGTCAGGTCCCCAAAGCAGCGCAGCTGCAGCAGTACGGTGCTGCAGATCCTCTCAGCAGAGGTGGGGAGTTCAGGCACAGAGTCACCTGGAGCCAGCTCCACTGCTCAGGGTTTCGGAGCAGGTCAGACGGAAATTGCTAGGGGCGATTAAGAGGAGGCTTACCTGATGCCTTTCAGTCTGTATATGAGGTCTTTTCAAGTTGCTACATTTTTAATTTGTTGCAGCCAGTTTAGAATGCTAATAACACTATCTGACAGTGATTGGTGACTTTTTTGCATGTGCTTCTAATCATAACCAGACAGTGATTCATAAAATCCAACCACTACACGGGCATTTAGTTCATCAGGCAGCTAATGTTCTAATACAGCTGGAGAATAAAAATCCAGCAATCGACCTTTATTCCTATAATTGCATGACAAAAATAATTTTAGAGATGGGAGGAGAGAGAGCACTAAAGGCACAGTGTTATGCTAAAAAAAAGGTAAATTAGCACCATTTATTCTAAACTGAATACATAGCTGAAAACTATTTGGGAAACAATATGTAAAGTAAATAAGGGATAAAAGTGATTTTTAAAATGAATCCATAAATTTTACCAAGTTAATATTTCTGAACCCCATGGTTCTTTTTTCACTTGCTATTAAGATAAGGTGAATGTATGATCTAATTTCTACATTGAAACTATTAGTCTACATTTTAATTTCGGCTCAAGTAAGGAGAACTAGAATTTTCTGTCTGAATTCCAGTGGTTATGGTGAGGAAGAAGCCTGGCACAATGTGCAACATTTGCATTTGTTGAAATTAACTCCTGTTCTTAATGCCACCTCAGGATCAAAAGGATCCTGTTAAACAAGTTGGTTTCAATCCAGGGAAGTAACTTAATGTAAGTCATTGCATCCTAACTATTTCTAATCAGTGAAAGTAATAGATCCCCTTTTCCACGTTTGTCCTGTTTCTTGATGCTGTTACGTAGCTTGGAGGCATTTTCCTGCTCCTGTTTTCTGTGGGATATAATTGTATCTTATCTGAAGACATATCTGCAACGATCCACTGTGATTTAGAAAAGATTTTGCCAGCATGTCACATATATTAAACAGCGTGCTGGAGAAAATGTATTACTGAGAGACTCTGAATATAAACACTCTGCTACGACAGATAAAAATGAGCTCTGGTTTTTGTAATAACAGGTCTGACTGCGGGCTAGATACTAAACTTTATTTCCAGGTCCCAGGTGGTTCTGAAAGTAAATGTCAGAGCATTATTAAATGAGTTAACATTATTGTTAGAGAATGTCAAGTGGGGTTTCTTTGTTGGTTAGGGTGTTGTGTTTTTTTTAAGGGTTCCCCCCCTGTGATTTTGCTTCCCAATCTGAACAGGTTGGCTTCCTTGTGGAAGTTTTTCCATCATTCAGTCTTAGTTTTCATCCTGGTTACAAGGGGGAGATGCAGTAACAGGTGTGATGGTTTTGGTGTAATGGAGATTGCTCCGCAGAGTCCGTTAAATAATCTAGCTAATTTCTGCACATACTTCATGATACTGTGTCTGAATCAACTCTTTAAATTTGAGGAGCACCAGTTTTCTGCTGAGATTAGTTTGCTTTTAGAAAAGAAATAAATAAAGTGTTCACAACCTTCCATTTAGGGCAGAAAAAAAAATTGGTAGATGGTTTTCAACCACAAATAGCTCTTATTGTTTGTTATCGCAGTTTTCCTTTTATCATGACATAGGGCAATGAAATTTAATCCCAGCTGAGGATGTTAATGCTGTCAGAGGACATCAAGGGTGAACAAAAGGCGCGTCAGTTTAGAGCAAATGCAGTAGTACTGCTTCTGCTCGAGAAGGATAAGCAGCAGCAGATGAAGGAGGGAATTCCTTGGACACTACAATATGCTCAGAGTAATTGCAGGATAATTATAAATGCTCAAAGGAGGGCTACAAAAATGATCCAAGGGCTGGAGCACTTTGCCTATGAGGACAGGCTGAGAGAGTTGGGCTTGTTCAGCCTGGAGAAGAGAAGGCTGCGGGGAGACCTGATTGCAGCCTTTCAGTACTTAAAGGGAGCCTATAGGAAAGATGGGGACAATCTTTTTAGTAG